>Ga0081520_100006_pt1 | contig 247465 bp, 229 predicted proteins | sample HotLakmasection1_FD_70988 | JGI IMG/M metagenome (GOLD analysis project Ga0081520, IMG submission 70988) | Hypersaline microbial mat communities from Hot Lake, Washington, USA - Section #1 (SPADES assembly) (version 2) | ecosystem: Environmental > Aquatic > Non-marine Saline and Alkaline >... | reverse complement strand
CAGGCCGAGGGGGCGCGGAATCACGTAGTAATTGCCGCCTGCGCCGATGCGCATGTTGGTCGCAATGGCGGAGAGCGATAAGCCGGTCAGCAGGCTGATGAGGTTCGCCAGGCCGACGAGGGCCAGGCCGTGCCACAGGCCCGCATTGCCGGTGACTTCGCCGATGCGCAGGAAGAGGATGATCCCGAGGATGGTGAGCACATTCGGCGTGAAGACCCCGGCGAACGTGCCGAAGCGCGCCGCTGAGCGCGTCACGGGTGCTCTGGCTGCTGCTTTAGATGCTGCTGTGGGTGTGGTGTTCGCCATCGTTCCGTTCGCTTTTCGTCATGAAGATGGAGCGGATTTGTCGTGGACGCCCGCTGCGCCGCCTGATACCTGAGATCTGACAGGCAATGTCAGAGATGTGTTTACAGGCTACAGAGGATAACACAGGATACTTCCGCAGTGCGTCCCCTGAATGGGGCCGATGGTAGTCAAGGGAAGCGCGGCGCACAATGGTCAGAGGGCGACTTTAGCGAGATTTAATGCGCTTATCAGGGCAAAATGCAGCAGAAGGGGTCAGAAGGAACGTCACATGGGCCGCAGATCAAGGGAAAAAAGGGAATAAAGAAGAGGAGACGCAACATAATACGGTACACAACATAAGATTAATATGAAAGCAGATAAACAAAATTACGAGACGTGTATTTTGTCACGGGTGAGGCGTGCTATCTATCATGCCAGCAGATGGGGGTGTGGCGTTATGCTGGTTCTAACTCGGAAACGAGTCAGGTTAGTAGCATGGCTGTGGATCGTTTACAGATGGTTCATTGTCGCTGAAGATACACAGCAAAAGGTAAAACATCATCTAAATCGCTGATAGACCTGTTTGCACTGGTGCCTCTGGATACAGTTTTGAGAGTGTTCGGGAGGCCCCTGGCTTTTGCCTTTAAGACAGTTGCTGCGACCACTCATTTGTCTCACAGGCCTCTCCCACCAGCCAGGTAACGCAGACTCAAGTTGAATGCTCATGAAGCCGGAGCGTTGTCTATCTCCCCATACTTGAGTTGATCCAAACCAAAGCCCAATACTCGTTACGCTACGGACAATCACAGTGAGTGAATCGGTGATCTATTAATGTGCCCTGGTAGGGGGAAACATGCACCGCGCTGAACCAAATGTTCAACTTCCCACCACGTTCCGATGGGGGGCCCTGATCGTCGCTGCGGTCGGGCTTGTGCTGAGTATTCTCGGCTTGCTATCGGATATCGATCTTTTCTTTCAAGTTTATCTCATTGCCTATCTGGTTTGTTTGGAACTGGCACTAGGCTGTCTGGGTCTGCTGCTGCTGGCACATCTGGTCAACAGTCGGTGGACATTCGCCGTGGAGCGTGTGGCCGCGGCGGGGGCGCGTACGCTGCCCTTGCTGGCGGTGTTGTTCTTGCCACTCCTGTTTGGGTTGGATCGCATCTACCCGTGGGCCACGCCGGAAGCACTGGTTGGGCTGGAGGGTGGTAAGGCGATCTGGATGCAGCCGGCCTTCTTTATTGCGCGGGCCGTGTTGTATTTCGTGATCTGGATCTGGCTGAGTTACGCTATCTCGAACCTGTCGTACCGGCATGATGCAAGCGGTGACGGCCGGCTCCTGATGCAGGCGAGCCGCGTCAGCATCCTGGGCATGATCCTGTATATGCTGACGACGACCTTTGCTGCTTTCGATTTTTCCATGTCGTTCGAACTAACCTGGTTCTCCAGCGTGTATGGCTGGTTGTCGCTGAGTCGCAGCGGACTGGCGGTCATGGCGTTTGTGATGGTTGTGCTCGGCCTGTTATGGGAAAACCGCCCCTTCAAGCTGGTGATTAGCAACCGCGTGTTGACTGATCTGGGGACGCTGCTGCTGGTATCGCTGATGGTCTGGGTATATCTGACGTTTATCCAGTTCATCGTCTACTGGTCGGGCAACTTACCCAGCAAGATCGCCTATTACGTAGAGCGAACGAGTGGGGGATGGGACGGCATCATCTTTTTGATCATCCTGTTCCACTTCCTGATGTTCGTGCTGCTGTTGATCCCGGGTATGAAGAAAGTGCGCTGGGTCCTGATGAGCATCGCCGGGTTGCTGCTGCTGCTGCGTCTGGTTGATATGTACTGGACGGTGCTGCCCAACTATGAGGCGCAGGTTGGCCTGCAATTGTGGGCGCTGGGCCTGCCGCTGGCGATCGGTGGTGCGTGGTTTGCGCTGTTTGTCTGGCTGTTCGGACGGCAAAGCCCGCTGCCGACACGCCAGCTTGAAACTGTGTTGGCGGAGCAAGAGGAGGAGCACTATGGGATGGTGGGGTAAACCTCCGGATGGCGCGGGGGGTATCGCGCAGGACGGCGGACTGGATGCGGACTCGGGGCGATCCCTGAGCCATCATCGGGGCCGGTCGGCTGCGCATAATCGGCCAGCGGGCCTCCCGGTAGCGCTTCTCTTACAAGATGTTCTGGCCAGCCTTTCGCGTCGGGACGACACGCTGAAAGAGAATGGTTGCTGATTATGTCGCAAATGTTCACCCCAGGTACGAATACCCTTGCACGGCTCAGCCTGTTTATTGGGTTGCTGTTCGTGGTCATTATTGTGGGGGCCATCCTGATATGGGATAACTCGCCGCTGGGCAATGCCCGCGCCGGGATCGCGGTGGCGCAACCGGTACGCTTCAGCCATGAGCTGCACAGCGGCGCGCTGAATATCGACTGTCAATACTGCCACTGGACGGCTGAAGAATCCGACTACGGCGGTATCCCCGACACCCATGTCTGTATGAGCTGTCACTCGCAAATTGCGATCTATAGCGAGCTGTTGGAGCCAGTGCGTACGAGCTATGCCACCGGGGAACGCATCCCGTGGCAGAAGGTACATGATCTGGCCGAACACGTTTACTACAACCACAGCGTTCATATTAGTAAAGGCTTCGCCTGCGAAACCTGTCACGGGCCGGTGACGGATATGCCGCTTGTCTGGCAGGCTGAGACGATGACGATGAACTGGTGTCTGGATTGTCATCAGGCGCCGGAGAAGTACGTCCGTCCGCTGGATGAGGTCTACACCTTTGGCTATGAGCCGCCCATCGACCAGGCTGAGTTGGGGCCGATCCTGGTTGAGGCTAATAACATCGACGTTGATGGTCTGTCCAACTGCTCTGTATGCCATCGCTAGAGGAAGATGTTGAGCATGTCCAATGAATTGAGTAACCAACCCGATCTCAACGGCGCGCACAACGCTGCGTCCTCTCAGCCCGATGGGGCGACCCGGTTGGAACACCTGGTCGATGAGAAGGCCTTCGCGGAGTTTTTGAAGAAAAATTATCCGCGCGAGGCAGCAGTTTATCAACGCGCTGGGATGAATCGCCGCAGTTTTTTGAAACTGATGGGCGCTTCATTGGCGATGAGTGGCCTTGGTCTGACCGGCTGCTCCGCCTTCGCACCGAATGAAGAGATTTTGCCGTATGCGCGCATGCCGGAGAATCTGGTCCCCGGTAAGCCGCTGTTCTTTGCCACATCGATGCCGCTGGGCGGTTATGCCAACGGTATGCTGCTTGAAACGCACGAAGGGCGTCCGACACGTGTTGAGGGTAACCCACGCCATCCGGCGTCGCTGGGCAGCATCAGCGCGGTGCTCCAGGCGGCCATCCTCGACCTGTACAACCCGGTGCGTTCGATCCGCGTGCAGAATCAGGGCACACCGACCACCTGGGACGCTTTCGTGGCTGCGCTCGACGAGGCGCTGCCGAGCGATGGCGCAGGCGTGCGCATCCTGACGGAAACCATCACATCGCCGACGCTGGCCCGCCAGATCACCGCCGTGCAGGAACGTCTGCCGCAGGCGCAGTGGCACCAGTACGAGCCGATCAACCGTGACGCTGCGCTCGCAGGCGCGAACCTCGCCTTTGGTGAGCCGGTCAGCACGGTCTATCGCTTTGATGAGGCGGAAGTCGTCGTATCGCTTGATGCTGACTTCCTGATGGATATGCCGGGCAGCGTACGTTATGCCCGCGACTTCGCCAGTGGGCGCAGAGTCCGCGCTGATAACCCGACCATGAACCGCCTGTATGTAATCGAGGGTGGTTTCAGCGTGACGGGCGCGGCAGCGGATCACCGGCTGCCCCTGCGACCCGCTCAGATTGAGAACTTCGCACGGGCGCTGGCGGCAGCGCTGGGCGTCTCCGGTGTGAGCGCGCCGAGCGACACGCTGTGGTCCGGTGAGTGGTTTGATGCGCTGGTGGCCGATCTACAGGCCAGCCAGGGCCGCAGCCTGGTCGTCCCGGGCGACGGCCAGACACCCGCCGTTCATGCGCTGGCACACGCGATCAACGCGGCGCTGGGCGCAGTCGGCACGACTTTGAACTACCTGCCGCCGCTCGAAGCGAACCCGGTCATCCAGAGTGACGACCTGGCTACGCTCGTCTCGGATATGGCCGCCGGTAACGTGCAGGTCCTGATCATCCTGAACGGCAACCCGGTCTACAACGCACCGGTTGACCTTGACTTCGCCGGGGCGCTGGCGCAGGTGCCTTTCAGTGCGCATCTGTCGCTGTACCTGAACGAAACGTCAGAGGTGACTACCTGGCACGTCCCGGGGACGCACTTCATCGAAGAATGGGGCGATGCCCTCGCCTTTGATGGCACTGCCAGTCTGCTGCAACCGCCGATCGGCCCGCTGTACGAAACGGTCCACTCCGGCAGTCAGATGCTGGCGCTGCTGGCGGGCGATGATCGCACCGCGTATGAGATGCTTCAGGAAACGTGGTTGAGCCAACTGGGCGAAGCCGGCTGGCGGCGTGCGCTGCACGACGGCACCATCGCGGATAGCGCACCGGCACCGATCACGCCGAGCCTGCAGAGCCTGAACCTGGGCGCAGCGCCATCGGCGGACGGACTCGACGTGCTGTTCCGGGTCGATCCGGCCATCTATGACGGGCGCTTCAACCAGATCAGCTGGCTGCAGGAACTACCCGATCCGCTGACCAAGATCACGTGGGATAACGCGCTGATGGTCAGCCCGGCGACAGCCGAACGGCTGGGCCTGGTCGAGGAGCAACTGGCGGAAGTCAGCCTGGGCGGTAACGTGCTGGCGATCCCGGTCTTCGTGCTGGCGGGTATGCCAGATGACACGCTGGCGACTTACCTGGGTTACGGTGGCGGCCTCAGTGCCGATCTCGACGCCGGGTTAGCCTTCAACGCGTATCAACTGTTGCCCAACGGCCTGACACGCTTCTTCAGTGGCGCATCTGTGGAGAACACCGGGCGCGGCTACAACCTCGCTCAGTCGCGGGTGCCTAACTTTGATGAGAATCTCTGGGAAGCCGATGATCGCAGGCCCGTCGTCTCCGCGACGCTGGCTGCGTTCCAGACGGACCCGGACGGCATCTACAAGCCCAAGTACGAAGACCCGGCCTCCATCCTGCCGGATTTTCTCTATGAAGATAACGCCTGGGGTATGACGATCGATCTGACCTCGTGCATCGGCTGCAATGCCTGTGTCATCGCGTGCCAGATGGAAAACAGCATCCCCACTGTGGGCAAGGATGAAGTCGCCCGCGGTCGTGATATGTCGTGGATCCGCGTGGATCCCTATGAGATCCCTGATGGCGACGAGACGCGTCGTGCCTTCCAGCCGGTGCCCTGTATGCACTGCGAAAAGGCCCCCTGCGAGATCGTCTGCCCGGTCCAGGCGACGGTGCACGATCACGAGGGCCTGAACCTGATGATCTACAACCGGTGTGTTGGCACGCGCTACTGCTCCGCAAACTGCCCGTACAACGTCCGCCGCTTCAACTATCTGAAGTACGTGGACGAGGCACCGGAGATGGAAGAATGGCGCAACCCGAACGTAACGGTACGCGTCGAGGGTGTGATGGAAAAATGCACGTACTGCGTGCAGCGTATCGTGGCGGCCAATATCGAAGCCAGTAAAGACAACCGTCCTATCCGTGACGGCGAAGTCACACCGGCTTGTGCTTCAGCCTGCCCGACACAGGCGATCATCTTCGGCAATATCAACGATCCGGAAGCGGCGGTCAGCAAGACCAAAGCGGAGCCACATGAGTATAAGTTGCTTGCGGAGCTCAATGTGAAACCACGTACTTCCTACCTGGCGAAGCTCTACAACCCCAATGAAGAGCTTTATGAATCCGGGCAGGACGAGGAGTAGGGGACGGCTATGGCGACTCAATCGAGACGACTTCCAGCTGCTGAACCGCCCGAATCGGAAGAACAACACGAGCCGTTCGTGCTGGGCAGCGTTACGGAAAAAATCAGCTCTACAATTTTTGGCAGGACGCCCCTGTGGTGGTGGATCGGCTTCGGTGTTTCATCATTGCTGCTGTTGATCTTCGCCTACACGCTGTTGGCCATCGCGGTCGAGGGCACAGGGCTATGGGGCATCAACGTTCCGATTGTCTGGGGTATGGGCATCGTCAACCTGATCTTCTGGATCGGGATTGGTCATGCGGGCACGTTCATCTCGGCGTTCTTGCTGCTGATGCGCCAGCACTGGCGTGGTACATTCAGCCGCTTTGCTGAGGCGATGACGCTGTTCGCGCTGACGACCGCCGGTTTGTTCCCGCTGTTCCATGTGGGCCGGCCGGAGATGATCTACTACATCCTGCCCTACCCGAACACGATGGGCCTCAACCCGCAGTGGCGCAGCCCGCTGGTATGGGACTTCATCGCCATCACGACCTACGGCATCGTGTCGCTGATCTTCTGGTACATCGACCTGCTGCCGGACCTGGCCGCGATGCGCGACAAGGCCCGCAAGCCCTCCACCAAGCGCTTCTACGGCCTGCTGTCGATGGGCTGGCGCGGTGACGCGGGTCACTGGGAAGGTCTGCACAAGACCAGCTATATCCTGGCGGCGATTGCTACCCCGCTGGTGATCTCGGTCCACAGTATCGTTGGTCTGGACTTCGCGATTTCGATCGCGCCGGGCTGGCACCACACGATCTTCCCGCCATTCTTCGTCGGCGGCGCGATCTTCAGCGGTTTGGCGATGGTGATCATCTTTGCGACGCTGCTGCGCAGCGGCTTCAACATGCAGCGACTGATCCCGCTGAAACATCTGGATAATGCGGCCAAGCTGATGCTGGTCACGGGACTGATCGTGGTCTACGGCTACATTATCGAGACCTTTGGCGCATGGTACACGGGTGAGCCGCACGAGTGGGCGCTGGTCGTCAACCGTGCCTTAGGCCCCTACGCGCCGACCTTCTGGGGGATGATTATCTTCAACGGGGTGGTCATCCAGGCGCTCTGGTTTAAGCGCGTCAGACGTAATCCGACGTTACTGATACTTATCTCGCTGTCTGTGCTTATCGGCATGTGGTTGGAGCGTTGGGTGATCGTCCCGGTCAGCCTCAGCTACACCTACCTGCCGGGCACGTGGGAGATATTCAATGTGACGATCTGGGATATTCTGACGCTCATTTCACCATTTGGCCTGTTCTTCACGGCGATGTTCGTCTTCATCCGCATACTGCCGGTGCTGCCGATCCATGAAACGCAGGCCGTCGCTGTCGAGGAGAGTCGAGAATGAAAACCGATCAACCCGTAAGCATGTTCGGCCTCGCGGCTGAGTTTGAAGATGATCGCCAGCTTTTGAAGGCTGTGCGTCAGGCACGGGCTGCCGGCTATGAGGACATCAACGCCTACACGCCCTACTACGTCGAAGGCCTGACGGAAGCGATGGGTAAAAAGCAGAGCAACATCAATTACTTCCTTGTCTTGATTGGTCTGGCCGTCGGTGCGCTGTTGGGCTTCTGGCTGCAGTACTGGACAGATGTGATCAACTACCCGATCAACGTCGGTGGACGCCCGTTCAATAGCTGGCCGGCCTTCTTGATCATCACGTTTGAAGCGGCGATTCTGTTCGCCGCGTTGACGGCGGTCGCCGTGCTGTTCCTGCGCTCCGGTCTGCCGCTGCCATATCACCCGATCTTCAACGCGCCCAACATTGAGTTGGCCTCCAGCGAGCGGTTTTTCCTGGTCGTGCGCGTGCAGGATCGGAACTTCCAGCTCCGGCAGACGCGAGAGTTCCTGCAGAGCCTGGATCCCGTATCCGTCAGTGAAGTGCCGGGCTAGGCCCGCCTTTTGCGAACCGTGATGGTGAGGTGACGAATGAACAAGATCAAAATGATGCTGTACCTCATGCTCGGCGCGCTCTTGCTGGCGGGGTGCGGCAACATGGAGGAGCAGCCCAGGCTGGAGACCTACGGAGAAAGCCCGCTGTTCGGCGTGGCTGCCCGTGACATCCTGCCGGAGACGGTACCCGTTGGGCATTTGCGCGAAGACACTGCTTTCTACGAAGGCCGTGAAGGCGACGCCTACACGACGACGCTGCCCGTTGAGCTGAACGAGGACCTGCTGGTGCGCGGTCAGAGGCAGTACGAAGCGTTCTGCGCGCCGTGCCACGGCTACGCCGGCTACGGCGATGGGATCATCGCCCTTGAGGGCTTCCAACGGCCCGCGTCCTTCCATATCGATCGGCTGCGTGATGTCCCGGTTGGCTACATCTACGAAGTCATCAGCGAGGGCTTTGGCAACATGTACAACTATGCCGCGCGCATCAAGCCAGTAGATCGCTGGGCGGTAGTGGCCTATGTACGGGCATTGCAAGTCAGCCAGAACGTACCGGCTGCAGAACTATCGGCTGAAGCCCGTGCCCAACTGGATGCCCAATCGGGCAGCCAGGATTGAGAGGACGCGAATCGTGGCTAAGTTTGAGAACGAGATTTACAACAACGAAACCCTGGAAGTTGACGGCAATCGCTACGAGCGTTGCACCTTCAACAGTTGCCGGTTGGTCTATCAGGGGGGTGATCTGCCCGTATTCGTGGGCTGCACCTTCGTCAAGACCGGCCTGCAATTGCAGGACAGCGCCGCGCAGACCGTCAAATACCTGAACAACCTGTACAAAGCGGGCCAATCGGCAACGGTCGAGCGCGTGCTGGATGGCATCCAGTATGGCACGCTGGCACGGACGCAGCGCCCGCTGGCGCCGCCCGCAGTCAACACGGGCACGAACTTCGCCCAACTGGGCATCGTGCATGCGCTTGTCCTGGGCGTGGTCGTCCTGTTCATCGCAGCGATGTACTACGGCAACCTGGCCGGGCCTGCCTGGGCCGTGGTGGAAGGCGCAACGGAACCGATTAGTGAACAGTTCCCGCTGGATGCCATGCCCAGTCTGCCCGACGTCCTGGCGGAATCTTACGACCAGCTCGAGGTTAATCAGCGGTTGCTGATCACGGGCTATAGCTGGGCCGATGAGGAAGCGCAGGTCGCACGTATCCCGATTCAGGATGCCTTCGACCTGGTGTTGACCCAGGGACTGCCGGAGCCTGCGGCACCCGACACAGACGAGGAGGCTGAAACCGATGGCGATAGTTAAGAGTCTCGACCGTGTCGAAAACGTGACGTTCGGCGAAGAACCGCTGATCGTCGATGGGAAGCAGTTTGTAAGCTGCACCTTTGAGGAAACAGCGTTCGTCTATGTGGGCGGTACGCCGCCGACGTTCGCTGGATGCAGATTTATCAATGTCAGCCTGCGCTTCGAGGATAGCGCTGCCGCAACGCTCAAATTTTTGAGCGGCATGCACAGAGGCGGCTTCTCCTCCGCGGTGGTCAATATTCTGGCCAACATCCGCAAGAAATAGCGGAGAACGCGTGGCGCGCTGACCCTAACGATGGAACCAGGAGAGCCAGGTAGGGGGGTTGTAACTGTCCTGCTGAGCTCCTCGGTCAAAAGTTTTTTCAAGCCATCCTATCGAACTTATAAGGAGGTCAGAAAAGATGGCAGCTAACGAAGTAGTCGTACGAGCAGATGAAGACCGTGATGTCGTCGTCGTAGAAAACGACCTTGTGCCGGATCGCTGGAAGGGCCTGTTCTCCAATGAGGAATGGCTCATGCACGACATCGTCGTGAAATCGACCTACGGCTTCCTGGCGATCGCCGTTGTCGCTCACATCCTGGTCTATGCCTGGCGTCCCTGGCTGCCCTGAGCGCCACACACCAGCGATCAGCTCGGTCTGAGCCGGGCAGCGGCCAGCCCTGTATAGGGTGTGGCTGGTAGCCAGGCTCAAATCGTAACGCCGCCAGCCATGGCAGACGCCTTGCGGCAGACGCCATGTACGACAAACGTCATGTGCGGCGAACGCCAGGCCAGAAGGGAGACAGCCCGAGCGGGAACACCCAAACGGGAACACCCAAACGGGAACACCCAAACGGGAACACCCAAACGGGAACACCCAAACGGGAACACCCAAACGGGAACACCCAAACGGGAACACCCAAACGGGAACACCCGAGCGGGATCTCCTGGAAGGCCCATCATCACCAACTTATTGACGAAGGCGAGGTATATCATGCGACCGAAAGACCGTCCGGTTGAATTCCGTACCATCATGATTCTCTACATCCTGCTGGGTATTGGGGTGGCGCTTACGATCCACTTCATCCTGCTCAGCACGCCGAACTACAACTGGTTCGCGAACTTCGGCGGCTAGTCCGTAGCGGCAATGAACTAGCCGTTGTGGGGCGTTTTTGCAGTGCGCCCGGGCGTGTTGCAATTACGCCCCACTTCATAACCCGGATAGAAAGTGAGGCGACCCAATGGTATCTGAGGTGATCACCGGAAGAACTGGCCCGGACGACTTAAGTGTGCGTCGTCAGGAGCTGGTTGTGGACCGGGTGATTGAAGGTGAGAATGTCTCCCTCGAAGAAATGGAGACGCTGTACAGAAAACCCGGCGGCACCCTGATGCATGCCATCTTTAAGGCGGACCCGTTCGACTTCTGGATTGGCCGCTTTTACCTGGGTACCTTCGGCGTCCTTTCGCTGCTGGGCATTTTCTTCGGCGTCATCTTCTACTTCTACCAGACGTGGATCGTGGAAGGCACAGCCAACTTGCTGCAAGCCCGTATCGATCCTCCGCCAATTAGTGCGGGGCTGCGTCTGGTCGGCCCAAACGAGCCGGGCTTCTTCTGGCAGTTGATTGTGATTGCGGCGACGATTGCCTTCATCGGCTGGGCGCTGCGCCAGGTCGATATTGCCCGCAAGCTCGGTATGAGCTATGAGATTCCGATTGCTTATTTCGCGGTAGTGTCATCGTGGATTACGCTGCAGTTCCTACGCCCGATCGCAATGGGTGCCTGGGGCAACGGGTTCGCGCTCGGCATTACGCATCATCTCGACTGGGTATCAAATATCGGTTACCAGTATTTCAACTTCTTCTACAACCCGTTCCATGCTATCGGCATTTCGCTGTTATTCGCGGCGACGCTGCTGCTGGCGATGCACGGGTCAATCATCCTGAGCGTGGCCAACCGCCCTATGGTCCGCGAAGGCAATGAGGACGGCTTCTGGCGTAATCTGCTGGGCTACAGCGTCGGTGAGATTGGTATTCACCGTCTGGGCTTCTGGATTGCGGTGGCGTCTGTGTTGTTCTCTAACTTGTGTATCTTTTTGTCTGGGACGCTTGTCCATGACTGGGTCGAGTTCTGGGCCTTCTGGGACCAGATACCGATCTGGGAAGGGCTGAGCTTCGGCGGGCTGGCCGTAGCTGCTGTCGTCATCTGGCGTGGACGCCGGGGGCGCTCGGTAGACCCGGACCAATACGAATATGGCACATACGGGCTGGAAGGCACGTTCCTGAAGCGCCCGATGGAAGTCCGCTGGCTGCGCCGTCTCTTCGGCGAAGGTCAGGTGGGGCCGGTGTATCTGGGCTTCTGGGGTGTGTTGTCGGTGGTGGCAGGCGGTATTGCCTCGTTCATCATCATCGAAGACTACCTGTTCCAGGTAGGCTATAACCCGCTGCTGTTCCTGCGTGAGTTCTTCGTACTAGCGACCAACCCGCCGGCGGCGGAGTATGGGCTGGGCTTAGGCCCGAGCTGGCATGAGGGCACGGCGTGGGTCTTCGCCACGTTCTTGTTGCACGTGTCGGTACTTGCCTGGTTGATGCGCCTGCGTGATCGCGCACGGGCTGCCGGGCTGGGGACGCAGCTTTTCTGGGGGTATATCGCTGCCCTGTTCCTGTACTTCATCATCTACCTGATCCGTCCGGTCATCATGGGTGACTGGTCGCAGGCTGCAGGACACGGATTTAAGGCGGTTCTGGATTGGACGAATAACGTCAGCGTGCAGTACGGCAACTTCTACTATAACCCGTTCCATATGCTGTCGATCTTCTTCCTGTTAGGTTCGACGCTGCTGCTGGCGATGCACGGTGCGTCGATTATCGCGACATCGCGCTGGGGTTCGCATCGTGAAGCCGAAGAAATGATGGCTGAAGGCTCCGGCACGCAACGTGCCCAGTTGTACTGGCGCTGGTGCATGGGCTTCCAGGCGACTTCCAAGACGATCCATGACTGGTCATGGTGGTTTGCCGGGATGACGGCCATCACAGGCGGTATTGGTCTGCTGCTATCGGGCACCGCGATTCTGGATTGGTATGCCTGGGGTCAGGAAATCATGATTGTTGCGCCGCCCCTGCTGTCTCTTCCTTAGGTGAGTGGTCGCCGGGGGCTGCCCGCCGCGTCACCGGAGTCTCTGGTGGCATTTACAGGTAGCGGGCGCCGCTGAATAAGGGGGAACTAAAGGGGAAGGCTCAATGGGAAACCCACAAGGGGGGAAGCCCATCGAACCGCGCACATCGTGGAAAACGATCTAGGTATCTTAATCTGGATAGTGATGGAGATAGTCAGCGCACCGATGGATGCAACGGAGTAAAACATGAGCAATCAATCGAATCGTGATCCGGGGTCTGACCGCCTGATCTTTCTAGCCATCTTTGGGGCAATTGCCTTGACGATGCTGGGCGGTGCCTGGTGGGTTCTGTCTTTCGTAAATAACGTCGCACAGCCTGAAATCGTCGCGGAAGTTATCGATGAAGCGTCACTGATCTATGTGAACTTCGATAACAACGTGGATGATATTGTCAGCGCTGAGGCATATCTGGCGATGGGTGAATATCTGCTGGAGAACGAAGAGACGATCAACGTCCAGGTGCTGGTCGGCGAGTCGCCGCAGAGTATTGTAGGCTATATGCTCAGCCATTTCTCGGCGGGCCTGGGCGTCAACTGTGACTACTGTCACACGCTGGACAACTTCGCCGCTGATGAATGGGATGATCCGGTTGCCATGGCCAATAGGGACCAGGCCCGTATCCACGCGCAGATGACGGCGGATCTGAATCAGATCTGGCTGACGCAACTGCCAGAGTGGACGGACGAGAAGAAGCCGTCCGGTTCCCAGATAGCCTGTGCGACCTGCCACTATGGTGAGGCGCAGCCTCTCTCTTATGAAGCAGAGCTGGTTGGCCTGCCGGATGACTTCCGTCTGCCGCTTGATCAGCCGCTGAGCCTGGACGAACTGGACATCCTGAACGTGAATGCACGCACGGATATCTCACTGGATACTGTGCAGTATCAGCAGTACGTGATGTACCACATGAACACCGCGCTCAATGTTGGCTGTACGCACTGCCACAACTCGCGGTACTTCCCGAGCTGGGAAGTCCCGGCGAAGTACTACGCACAGCACATGCTCGCGATGTCGCAGTTCGTGCTGGAAGAATACGGTGAGACGATGACACAGCCGCCAAGCTGTACGCTGTGCCATCGCGGCGCGGTGATACCGCCCGGCGCGGCCCGCTCCATCGATGTGATGCCGGCGGCGCTGGTGCCACAGGTAGAAGGCTGATCGCCTCGCCTTACTGCTACTGATCTGACCTGAACAGGTGGGGAGGCCCCAGGGGGGGCCCCGGGGCCTCCTCGCCTTGCAAGCCACACGCCATGCACTAACCGAGCACGCGACAGAGCAGCAGCGCGACAGGCACAGCCGCAACCTGAGACACAAACAGCCTGAGCGCAAGCCTGAGGGCAAGCGTCAGGGCAAGCTTCGGGGCAAGCTTCGGGGCAAACGTCAGGGCAGAAACAGGCCGTCCATCACAATGCGGTGGCAGACGTGAGTAAGAATCCCTCAGCCGTGCGATAATAGTCTTAGCGTATTTGTCCACTGAGCAATCAGCGTTGGAAAGCCATTATGGAACAAACGACCGTCAACCCTTCCAACTCAATCACTGCCTCAGAAAGACCGAACTTTATGGCGCGCTCGATCGCGCTCATGAAGCCGGTGACATGGTTCGCGCCGATGTGGGCGTTCTTGTGTGGGGCCGTTGCCAGCGGCGCGACCGACTGGAACCCGACGGACATCGGTCGGATTGTGCTGGGCATGCTGATGGCAGGCCCGATCCTGCTTGGCGTCTCGCAGGTCATCAATGACTACTATGATCGCGGCATCGACGCGATCAACGAACCCGACCGCCTGATTCCTTCCGGGCAGGTCAGCCTGCGACAGGTGCTGCTGACAGTGCTCGTACTGGGGGCGTTGGGCCTGGGCATTGCGCTTTTCCTCGGGCAGGGCGTGTTCCTGTTTAGTGGGCTGGGCGTCCTGCTGGCGCTGGCTTACAGCGCGCCGCCCATCCGGGCGAAGCGTAACGGCTGGTTCGGCAATTCGCTGGCGGCCATCTCTTACGAGGGGCTGGCGTGGATGGCGGGGCATATCGCCTTCGCCGCGCTGACGCCTGCGAGTGTGTTCGTCGCACTGATGTACTCGCTCGGGACGCACGGTATCATGAGCATCAACGACTATAAGAGCATTGATGGCGACCGGGCCGGTGGTATCCGCAGCATCCCCGTCATGTACGGGCCGCAACGTGCCGCCTGGATGATCGTCATCACCATGAATTTCGCACAGCTCGTCGTCATCCTCGCCCTGTTGAGCTGGGGCCAGGGGATCGCGGCGATGGTGCTGGTTGGTATCCTGCTGGTGCAGTTGCCGACGCAGGCGAGCTTCCTGAAACACCCGATGGAAAACTATCTGAAGTTCAGCGCGATTGGCGTGAGCTTCTTCGTATGGGGGATGATGGTCGCGGCGGTCGCCCTACGCGCACTGTGACAATCAGCCTGATCGCACGGGCTGGGGGCGGCAGCGACGACGATCATCACCGTGATTCACGACGTTTATCGTTTCTTGTAGTGGAGCGTGCGTGTACGGTGAACATAGACGGCATGGGCTTTGAAGCAGCTTCGATGTAAACCAAGCCAGAAAAAGGCCGAGGGAACTTGCGTGAGGGGGAACTATTATGAAACCAATCCTTGTTGTTGGGGCGTCTGTAGGGGGATCCACGGCGGCGAATGCACTGGTGAGTGCAGGCGTTCCGGTCATTCTGCTAGAGCGTGATCTATCGTGGGTAAAACCCTGTGGCGGCGCACTGCCGCCGGTCGCCTTTGAGGAATTTGATATTCCACAATCCCTGATCTCCCGCAAGATACACACGGCAGAAATCCACGCGCCGTCAGGTCGGACGACGCATATTGCCGTCGCCGGGCTGGATGCGCGCAGCCGTGACGAAGATTACGTGGCCATGTGTCGCCGCGAAGACCTGGACCCGTGGCTGCGGCAGCGCGCCGTCGATAACGGGGCACAGCTCATCGAGGGGAAACTGCTCGATTTCACGGTTGAGGCGGACGGCGTCAGCGTGACATACACGCCGAAGAACAGCCGCACGCCGCAGACACTCGACGTGACGGCCATTATCGGCGCGGACGGGGCCTACTCGACGACGGCCCGCCTGCTCGGGCTGGAGCGCCCGCCGTACTGCGTCGCCATTCAGGAGCGTATACGCCTGCCTGAGGACAAGATGCAGCGCTGGGCGGATACTGCCGCGCTCTATCTGGGGCGCGATACCAGCCCTGATCTGTATGCCTGGGTGTTCCCGAAGGCCGATCATGTTGCGGTTGGCTGTGGGGCCGGGCCGGGCAAAACCCGCGAAATGCGCCAGTTCCTGACCAACCTCAAAGCCCGCGTCGCCGAAGAAATCGAAGGCGGCGAGGTCTTCTTAGAGGAAGCGCACGCCCTGCCGATTGCCCCGCGCAAGCGCATGGCGTTTGATCGCGTCATGCTGGTGGGGGATGCCGCCGGGCTGGTCGTGGGCACGTCGGGCGAGGGCATCTACTGGGCGATGAAGAGCGCACAACGCGCCGCTGACGTCCTGCTGGAATCCCTGCCGGATGCGTCGCTGGCGGCACTGCGTCGCTATGAGACGAGCTGGTGGAAAGAATACGGCACCATGTATCGCTTCCTGCGCTGGCTGCAGGGCTGGGGTTACGGCAACGAGCGGCAGATGGAAGTCTTCACGGATATGTGCCGCAACATCGACGTGCAGCGCTTCACGTTTGAATCATACATGCACAAGCGCATGACGCCGCTGCCCTGGCTGGCTCAGATGCGCATGACCGGCGACATTCTGGCCGCACAGGTCCGCCATTATCTGCCCTGGAAGCGGCCCACACGCCGCATAACCGCGCCGGAACTCGACATTGACGAGCCGGAAACGGTGGGGAGCGTGGTGCGCTAATGCGGGTTGAGCTACTGCTGCTATCCGTCCTGTACACGATTTTCATCTGGTGGTTTACCACCGGCCTCGTAATTGTGCTCTACGGGCGCTCTCGACGTACGGTGCGCCTGTTCTTCTTAGGGGCGACGGCGGCACTGGGGCTGGCATTCGCCGGCCTGATCTTCACACGGGATCAACACGGGCCGCTGGCCTCCTATCTGGCGGTGACCTGTGGGGTCATCATCTGGGCCTGGCAGATTGGCGGCTATTATCTGGGCTTCATCACCGGGCCGGATCACTCGCGCAGGCTGTTGGAAGCGCGCATCGGCAAAGGCCAGCAGCGTGGCATCAGCGAGCGCTTCTGGCTGGCGCTGCATTTCAGCCTGTATCATGAGCTGCTGGCGGTCGCCGTCGGCATCCTGATCGCCCTGCTGACGACGGAATCCGCGAGCCGGTGGGCGCTGTGGATGTATGTGGCGTTATGGCTGATGCACGCCAGCGCTAAGCTCAACGTATTCCTGGGCGTGCGCAACTTCCGCATTGATTTCCTGCCGCGTCAACTGCATATCCTGGAGTCGCTGCTGAGCAAGCGGGAGACGAACCCGCTGTTCCCGGTGTCGATCCTGGTGGCGAGCAGCGTGACACTGGCACTGCTGTATCATGCTATTTCACCAGCGACGAGCGCCGGCGATACCGTCGGGCTGGTGCTGGTGGCGACGATGATCGGCCTGGGCGTGCTGGAGCATCTGCTGCTGGTGATCCCCATACCGGCCACGCTCTATGGCTGGGGCATCCGCGCGATTGACAAGCCCGGCGCGGAGACATCAATCGACAGCGCAGAACCGCCGATGCGGGTCGCTGCGGAGCGCGTACGCTCCGAGACGACGCTGCGAGAACGGGCGAGCAAAGGCCAATTATGATGTCTGCTGTCACTGCTGATACCCTGCACACCACGACCGGCCCCGATGCCGTGCCGTCCTATCGTGAGCGCACGCAGCACACGATCACGCTGGCGCGCCCATGCGGGCCGCTGGTCGTCGACGTGTGGGAGCCGGCTATCCCGGCGGACGTCGCGCCCATCCTGCTGATACACGGTTGGGGTGGCACCGGCAGCTACTGGCACGAGACCGCCTTCGAACTCTCGATCGGGGCGAAGGTCATCGTGCCCGACCTGCCCGGTACCGGGCGCTCTCAGCCGGTGTGCCAGACGCAGCGCCTCGCTGATCAGGTTGAGACGCTGATTAACCTGCTGGATGAACTCGAGGTGGAGCGCGTGCAGGTTGTCGGGCACTCGATGGGCGGCGCGATGGCGCTGCTGCTGGCGGCAGCGCAGCCCCAGCGCGTCGAGCGCCTGATCCTGACATCGCTCAGCTTCTTCCTGACGCACCTGCAGAAGCGCGTCTACCAGGGCGTGATGAGCGTCTTTAAGGCGTCTATGGGCCTGCGCCGCCCGTGGATGATCAGCGTGCCCGGCCTGACGCAGGCGATGGCGAAACGGTATTTCCACAACGTGCCGGAAAACCCGACGCTGCTGCGGCGCGGCCTGCGCGATTTCCTCGAACTGGACGCCGGGACGGCGATCGCCTGCGCGGACGACGCCCCGACTGACGCCATCCCCGAAGCCGGGGCCAGGGTCACAGCGCCGGTGATGCTGATCGCGTGCCGACAGGACCGCGTCATGCCGCCGGAGAATGTCGCCTTCACCGCACAGACGATCCCGAACTGTCAGGTGCGCTGGATCGAAGACTGCGGTCATATGCCAATGTTAGAGAAGCCCGACGAATTTCTGACTCTGCTGCGCAGTTTCCTGCGCATCGGGACGATCGCATAAGTAAGGGGGGGCTTAAACATGCCATCATCAAAGTACACACCGGAACAAATGGCCAGACGCGATACCACCAGATGGACGCTCGTACAGGCGATCCTGGCACCGCTGCAACTGCTGGCGTTCGTCGTTAGTTTCATGTTGATCTTGCGCTACCTGACGACCGGCGAAGGCTATGAGATCGCCACCGTAAGCGTGCTGATCAAAATTCTGCTGATGTGGCTCATCACCGTGACGGGTATGTTCTGGGAGAAGGAAGTCTTCGGCCAGTGGTTTCTCGCGCCGGAGTTCTTCTGGGAAGATGCCTTCAACGGCGTGGCGATGGTCATGCATAATCTGTACTTCGTCGCGCTGATGCTGGGCTGGTCGGAGCGTGAGCTGATGCTGCTCATGCTGGTGGCCTACATCACCTACCTGATCAACTTCGCGCAGTTTCTCGTCCGTGGCCTGCAGTCGCGCAACCAGCGTCTGAAAGAGCGCGGCCCGCTGCCGGATGCCATCATCGGCGACGAGTTTGAACCTGTATCGGTGTATCAGGAGATTTAGCGATGCAGACCTGCGCAGTCGTCATCCCTGAACCGGGACGGGTAGAACTCAGTCAGGTGACGCTGAAGACGCCCGGCCCGGACGATGTCATTTTACAGACGGCCTACACGTCGATCAGCGCGGGCACGGAACGTATGCTGCTGGCCGGTCAGATGCCGCATCCGATGCTGGCGCTGCCGGTCGTCCCCGGTTATGAGACGGTCGGGCGCGTGACGGAAGTCGGCGCGAACGTCGATCCGGCCTGGGTCGGACGCTGGGCGTATGTCGGTGGGGCGCTGTGCTACGAAGGCATCAACGCGGCGTGGGGTGGTCAGGCGGCGACGCTGTTCACCTCAGCGGAGCGTGTCGTCGCGCTGGATGAGATCGCCCCGCGTGATGGCGTGCTGCTGGCGCTCGCGGCGACTTCGCTGCATGGCATTGACGTGCTCGATACGCAGCCCGGTGACCGCGTGCTGGTGATTGGTCAGGGGCCGGTGGGCCAACTGGCCGCCCGCATCGCGGCGGAGCGCGGTGCGTGGGTGGCCGTCAGCGACCTGAACCCGGCGCGGCTGTCGCGGTCTGTTGGGGACGTGGTCATTCAGGTAGACGAGACGCCCCTGCAGGAAGCCATCACGGAGCCGGTTACGGCCATTATTGAGTCGAGCGGCTCCATGGCCGCACTGGCGGCGGCGCTGCCCCTCCTCGATAAGGGCGGGACGATCCTGCTGCTGGGCTACTATCAGAAGCTGGAAGTGCCCTATATGCCGCTGTTCCTGAAGGAAGCGCGCCTGCTGACGGCGAAGGAATGGGCACCGGGCGATCTGGTGCGCTGCCGTGACATGATCGCGGATGGCCGGCTTGAAGTTGGCTCGCTGCTGACGCACACCCTGCCGGTGAGCGAGATCAGCGCGGCTTACGACACGGCCATGAACGACCCGGACTGCCTGAAGCTGGTTATCGATTGGACAAACGCATGAGTGCGCGAATGCTGGCCATCTACGGCAAGGGGGGGATCGGTAAGAGCTTTACCACCTCCAACCTGACGGCGCGCCTCGCCTTCGATGGCTATCGCGTGCTGCAACTGGGCTGTGACCCGAAACACGATTCCTGCAACACGATCTTTGACGGGCACTCGCTGCCAACGCTGGGCGAAGTCTGGCGGGAGTTCAAAGATGCGAACAAGGAAGATCAACTCGGCGTGGGCGACGTCATCTTCCGTAACCAGCTCGCCCCGGATGTGCCTATCTTCGGCTGTGAGATTGGCGGGCCGGAAGTCGGGCGCGGCTGCGGCGGGCAGGGCATCTCGCACGGGTTTAAAGTGCTGGAACGCCTGGGCATGGATCGCTGGAACCTGGATTACATCGTGATGGATTTCCTCGGTGATGTGGTCTGCGGCGGCTTTGCGACCCCCCTGGCGCGCTCACTGGCGGAAGAAGTGATTATCGTCGTCGGTCATGACCGGCAGTCGCTGTACGCGGCGAACAACATCGCGCGGGCGGCGCGGTACTTCCAGACGATGGGCGGTACGACGCAGATCCTGGGGCTGATCGTCAATCGTGACGACGGCACCGACACCGCCGACCGCTTTTCGGCGGCGACGGGCCTGCCCATCCTGACGCGCGTCCCGTTGAATCATCGCGTGCGCGTGCTGGCGGATGCGTGCAAACTGGCGCTGGAAGTCCCGGATTTTGACAGCATCTTCAGCGAGCTGGCCGGGCGCATCGCCCGCCGCGAGATCCCGCCCTGCCGGGATTACGAACCGCTGGAGTACGAAGACTTCCTGGCTGTCTTCGGTGCGGAGGAACCACCCGGACAGCCCGAAAGCGCGCTGGAATCTGATTTATTCGGCACGGGCGAAGGCGTCCCGCAGCGTTTTGTGCTCGATATGGCGCTCACGCCGGTACGTCAGGTCGAAACGAGCGACCCGGTACAGCGGCGCGTGCAGGAACTCATCGAGCAGATTGGCATCCACGTCACCGGGCTGGAGCGCGATACCCAGGATGGGATCGTCGTCACATCCGGCGCGACGGAGATACGCATTGGCGAAGCCACTGATCTCGATCAGAAAGTGGCCTTCTTATCGGCCCTGGCCCGGACTGGCCAGGCATTTTCCTTGATCGACGTGCGCTATGTGGATGCGCCATCGTATCAATGATCCGGGGTAGCGAACTTCCGCAGCCGCTGCGAGCGTTCACCGGGGATAACCGGGCAGCGTGGGTTGTGGTAAGTCGTGCAGTTGTACCAAGCACCTGAACAACGTGATCCAAAGACTGGAGCAAGAACCATGATTGGAGACCTTCCCATTTCCGCCTATCTGTTGTGCTACGGGCCGCTGGCACTGACGATTATCGGTTTTATCGTCTTCGCTGCGATGACCGACACGAATGCCCGTCGCCGCTATCTACGCCGGCTTGATCTGCGCACAGATAGCGAGCGTCAGGGTGCGGAGCCGCCGGAAGTCAAGCGGCGCTTCTCGGCTGAGACGCCCTCCGGTGTCGAAGTGACGATTGAACCGTCATACGTGAAGACCGGCCCTGATATTATCGTGACGCCCGCCGCGCCCAGCTCTGACGCGCTGCCGGCTGAGAGTGACGAGGACGAGCCGGGCAAATAGCCCCTGCGCGTCGGCGAAGAATACTACTGGTATTTGAGGATGACTTATGAGTTCTGATGCCACACCACCCGAAACGCCCGGGCCGGAGGCCACCGGTAAGCCCTGCCGTCTGCACCCGCAGTCGATGTGCCCGGCCTTCGGCTCGCTGCGCATCCTGACGCGGATCGAAGGCGCGCACCCCGTCATGGCGACCGATACCGGCTGCCTGTACGGGCTGACGTTCGTCACGCACTTCTACGGTGCGCGTAAGTCGATCCTGGCTGCGCATCTGGGCACCGAAGAACTGATGGCCGGGCAGGTGGTGGAGAATACCCGCGCCGCTATCGAAGTCGCCGCGAAGGAGCCGGGCTGCAAGCTGATCCCGGTGGTGTCGCTGTGTGTGGCGGAGACGGCGGGCCTGCCAGAAGAGATGCTGCCGAAACAGATCGGTGAGGCTGAAGTCGTGCTGGTGCGCGTCCCGGCCTATGCGATCCACTCGCACCCGGAGGCGAAAGACGTGGCCCTGGCCGCGCTGCTGCGTCGCCTGGGCGAGACAGACGGCCCCCGCGATGCGAAGACGGTGGCGCTGCTGGGCGAAGTCTTCCCGGCGGATCCGCTGGTCATCGATGGGGTGCTGCGGCAGATGGGCGTCACCGGTACGATTGCGCTGCCGGGTCGCTCTCTGGATGATCTGCGCCGTGTTGGGCGGGTCGGGGCGGTGGCCCCGCTGCACCCGTTCTACAAGGAGACCGTCTCTCTGTTCCGGTCGTGGAGTATCCCGGTCGTGGGTGGGGCACCGGTCGGCGCGAGTGGCTCTTACGCCTGGCTGAAGGCCATTGGCACGCTGCTCGAACTGGACCCGGCGCTGGTGACACAGGTCGCGGAGGCGGAGCGCGAGCGGGCGCAGGCGCTCCTCAATGCGCAGCCGCTTTCTGGCCGCATCCTGGTGACTGGCTACGAAGGCAGCGAAGTCGCCTATGCGCGGCTGCTCGTCGAGGCCGGGGCGGAAGTCCCGTATGTGTCGACGTCCATCGGGGCGGATCCGCTGACAATCCCGGACGAGATGTGGCTGAAGGCACGCGGCACCAAAGAAGTTGTCTATCGCAAGACGCTGGAAGATGACGTGGCCGCGCTGGATGCTTACGCGCCTGATCTGGTGCTGGGCACGACGCCCTTCGCCAGCATCGCCAAAGAGCGCGGCATCCCGGCGCTGTACTTCACGAATCAGCTCGCCTCGCGGCCCTTCTTCCTGAGTGCCGGCATGGGCGCGACGCTGGGCTTCATCCAGCAGATGCTAGCGCGCGATGCCAGCTACCAGTGGATGCATGAGTTCTTCACGTTGGAGTCGGCGCAGTGAGCAGGATCATCCGCGATATACCAGATACCAGCAGTTACTGGGCAGCCGTCTGGGCGATCTGCCCCATGCCGGATGTGCACGTGATCTGTGATGCGCCGATTGGCTGCTTTAACCTGGTGGCGACCGCCGTCCCGGATTACACGGACGCCGTCCCCCATATCGAAAATATCACGCCCTCGGTCATCACCGAGGCGGAAGTCGGCGGCAGCGGCACAGCGGAAGCCGTCAAGCGGACCTATGAAGGTCTGCGCGATGAGGGCCTGCTGGCCGGTAAGCACCTGATCGTCATCAGCACTGCCGAGAGCGAGATGATCGGCTCTGATCTGAGCGATCTGGTCACGCGGTTGCAGCCCGGCACGACCTTCTATCACAGCGAATCGCTGACGGAGGACGAATGGGCAGGCCGCGATCGCGTGCTGCAATGGCTGTGGGATAACTACGGCGCAGCCGCCGCCAGCGACGTTGAAGTCGAGCCGGGCCTGGTCAATATCATCGGGCCGACGTATGGCTGCTTCAACTCCACCAGTGATCTGCACGAAGTCCGCCGCCTGATCGAAGGCGCGGGCGGTCGTGTGAACGTGATCTTCCCGATGCAGACCCGCCTGAGCGACATCGCCCAACTGGCGAAGGCGCAGATCAACGTGGTGCTGTATAAAGAGTTCGGGCACACGCTGGCGGATTCACTGGGCCAGCCGTGGCTGCACGCGCCGATGGGCATGCGCCAGACGAACGCTTTCGTCAGGCAGTTGGGCGAGTGGCTCGGCACGTCGGAGCAGGCCGCCGCGTTCATCAAGCACGAAAAAGCTACGACGCTGCAGGCCGTATGGGACCTGTGGCGCGGCCCACAGAGCGATTGGTTCCCGACGACGACGATCGGCTTTGTCGCCACGCGGACTTATGTCGAGGGCCTGACGGCCTACCTGGGCGAGGAATTGGGTATGCCTATCACGCTGAGCGTGGCCCGCCCTCGTCGCCCGGATGACCTGGATAACGACGCGCTGCGCAAGCAACTGCATGATCGCCCGCCGACCTTCGTCTTCGGGTCGATCAACGAGAAGATTTATCTGGCAGAGGGCGGTGCGCGGATGACGAACTTCATCCCGGCGTCGTTCCCCGGGCCGATCGTGCGCCGTTCCGTCGGGACGCCTTTCATGGGCTACCGGGGTACGGTCTACATCGTGCAGGAAATTGTCAACCGGCTGTACGAAGCGCTGTTCACGTTCCTGCCGCTGGATACGGCCTATCAGAAGGCACCGGCTGGCTTCGGCCCACCCGCCGCCAACGGTCAGAAGACGACCGGCCCCGCGCCGGGGAATCTGCCGTGGCAGGCTGAGGCGAAGGCCATGCTGGACGACGCCCTGGAAAAAATGCCCTTCCTGGCCCGCATCAGCGCCAGCCGGGAGTTACAGATGAAAGTCGAGGGGGCGGCGCAGCAGCGCGGCCTCAAAGAGGTCACGGCGGAACTCGCCGCTGAAATTCTGGCCGCACCGAGCAAGTGAGGCATACGATGAACCTGATCACCCGACCACTAACCTGGCTGCTGATCCTGCTGATTGAACTTTTCAGCCTGCCGCTGCGGCCCGTTGTGAAATGGTTTGAGCGTCATGATACGGCCCGCTGGTGGCTGCGTATCCTGCGGCTGGGCCTGTTTCAGTTCGGCGTTGGCCTGTCGCTGGCACCGATTTCGGGCACGCTCAATCGGGTGCTGATCACGGACCTTAACATTCCTGCCTTCATCGTCGGTTTGCTGATCGCCCTGCACTACTTTATCTCGCCGGTGCGCGCCATGATCGGTTATCGATCAGATAAGGCGCGCTCGATGGGCCGGTGGCGCACGCCTTATCTCGTCTTCGGCGTCATGCTGACGTTCGGCGGGCTGGCCTGCGCGCCCTTCGCGCTGATCCTGCTGAGCGGGGATGGCACGCTGCCGTTCTGGATGGCGTTCCTGATCTGCGTGGTGATCTTCCTCGGCTATGGGGCCGGGGTGAGCATTGTCGAGACGATCTATCTGGCGCTCGTCAGCGATATCACGCCGCCCAAAGAGCGCGGCAAGGTGATCTCGATCCTGTGGATGATGCTGATCCTGGGGACGATCGTCAGCGCGGTGATCGTCAGCGGACTGCTGCACGATTACAACCACAAGCTGCTGATCCAGGTGATGCAGGGGTCGGCGATCGTGTTCGTCATCCTGACGGTGATTGCCCTGTTCGGCCAGGAGCGGCTGCGCCCGGATGGGTCGATCATCTCCGCTATGGATACGGTACGCATCCGCCTGTCACTGTGGGAGTCTATCCGCAAGCTGGGCGAGCAGAAGGCGCTCAAAGGTCTGTTTGCGGTGATCTTCGTGGCGACGATGGCCTTTGCCACCCATGACGTGCTGCTGGAGCCGTACGGCGGTCAGGTGCTGGATATGAGCGTCTCCGCGACGATGCAGCTCACGGCGCTGTGGGGCGTCATGACGATTGTCGGCGTTGTTGGGGCGGGCTGGCTGCTGTGGCGTAAACAGGCCCCGGTCATGCTGATCGGGCTGGGCTGTCTGGTCGGCGTCGCGGGCTTCGGCATCATCAGCTATGCCAGCAACGACATGCTTATCGATCCGTTCCGCGTGGGCGTCGGCTTCATCAGCATGGGACGCGGGCTGTTCCTGGTGGGCAGCGTGATCCTGGTCATGTCGCTGACGGACATCAGCCACGCCGGGCTGTTCCTGGGGATCTGGGGCATCGTGCAGGCGATGGCGCAGGGCTTCGGCGTGATCGGCGGCGGGCTGATCCGCGACATCGCGCAGGCGCTGACGGACAACGTCGTTATTGGCTATACGGCGGTCTACTCGATCTCGCTGCTGCTGCTGGCGAGTGTGCTGGTCGTCCTGGTCGTGCGATTGGGACGCCGCCTGCAGGTCGAGGAAATCAGGATGCCGTGGCAGGGCGTGGAAGAAATCCCGGCGGATCAGTTGGCCTTCTAGCAGCGCTTCTCATCGGCTGCTGATGGGCGATCCGCCGCGTTTGTGACATTAATTACTGGCATCACTTGCGTGGGCGACTGCGCAACGAGCATTGTCTGGTTAGAGATTACGCGGTGAACCTTTGGATAAAACCTTACAGGGTGAGACCATACGCGATGCATCTTGAAACCAACTTCTACATCTGCATTCCATCAATCGGGAGGATATGATGGCCACACGCTACCGTTTCACTTTTCTCATCATCGTGGTCGTGCTGGTGGGGGTGCTGTTGACCGGCTGTGGTCCGCGTGCCCTGACTGGTAACTTCGAGTTCCTGGCGGTCGAGGACGTCGAAAGTGCCGTCGTCGTGCGCCCGATCCGTTATGTCGATGGCTACAACAGCGGGCCAATCTACAACTTCTCCATCACGGTGCCGGAAGGCTGGGTTGACCAGTTTGAGACGGAAAACACCGGTAACAGCGTGACGTTCAACTTCATCCCCAACCCTGAAAGAAACGTGCGCGCCCCGATCTTCTCCATTGAGGCGCTTTCAGAATCGCAGTACTGGGAGCAGATCGGCAGCTACCCGGGCGATTACGAGAACATCGTGAACACGGCGGATACCTACTTCATCTATCATGTGCCGCTGACTTCACACTTCTCCGGGCTGGATGATGATGAATACGCCGCATTCGCTGAAGCCGTGCCTGGCATTGTAAACAGCTTCGCCGCTAATCTGGCCGTTCCGCGTCAGTAGGGCCAGTTCGCTATCGCCTGCGCGGGCTGAGGAAGTCGTTCCGTGGTTATCGCGCAGGTGATAAAATTTGGCTAAACTCACCGGCATCTGAGGGCGCACAGCGCCACTTACGAGGAGTAGATAACATTATGATGTTCGTGAACTTCTGGGACTATGTCCTCAGCCCACCATTTCTGATCACCTTCGGCATTTCGGTGCTGTTCTTCGCACCGCTTGCCTACAGCGTCTGGGTGACCTGGCGCGATAATGAGCCAACCGAAGAGTAACCGGCGCTGCATCGCTTCTGTAACGATACGGATCGGCAGCGGGATAAGCAGTAATCGGGCGTCTCGCTGCCGACGAGCCACAAATGAAAATCGCAGTCATCACCGGCAGCACGCAGGGGATTTTCTTCTGCGTGGCTGATAGCGTCTGAGAACATCAGGCGCTTTTTGATGTCGCAACTGCGCAGGCGTGAACTGTGCGCGTATTCGAAATCAGAAGAAGCCTGAGCACGCTCAGGCGGGGAGCAGTGCCAGCGATGAGCCGACGCCGCGCTGTGCCCACTTCGGCGAGTAGCTCGCCAGACGCCACAGCAGCGCCCACATCGGCGGGTAGCGATGCTGGTAAAGGTGCAGCGCGAGCCAGGCCCGCCGCTGCAGCAGCCGCCCCAGGCGATGCGTCAGCAGGCGCTGGCGGTAATCGCCAAAGCTGAAATCATTGCTCCTGAAGGCCGCGCTGAGCGTCTCGGCGGCGATAGCGCCGTATTCCATCGCGTAGGAAATCCCCTCGGCCAGCAGTGGATCGACCCCGGCAGCGTCCCCGACAAGCAGCACATGCGGCTGAGAGAAGCTGGCATCCGGCTGAAACCAGCGCACCGGGTGGCCTTCGAGCGGCGTGGCGTCCGGGTCGAGGGCGCGGTCATGCAGGCCCCGGGCGAAGGCACGCTTGAACGCCCCGTGTTCGCGCTCCGTGGCGGGCTGCGGCACGATCCGGCTGTCGAAGATGCCGCGATTGATGAAGGGCTGGTCGCCGACATACGTCGGGAAATCCCACATGTAGCCCTGGATACCATGCAGCACAGGCGAGAAATCAAAGACGGCGGCCTGATCGCGCCAGAGGGGTTCCTGCTGTGGGTCAACGGGCGTCATCGTCCGCAGCAGACGGGCGATCCCCACGGTGTTGAACATCTTCAGCTTGCGGCGGATGGTGCTGTTGGCACCGTCGGCGGCGACGATGACACGCGGCCGGTAGGTGGCAACGTTGGTCGTCAGCTCGACGTGATCCGGGCAGAGCTGTAAATCGAGCACGCGCTCGCCGCTGTTGAGCTGGATACCCTGCGCCTGGACGGCTTCCGCCAGGGCTGCATCGAAGACGGCGCGCTCGATGACGCGCATGGCGTCGGGGTAGTCGACGATGAAATCACGCTTGCCCAGCCGGAAGATCAGCCGGTGCGCGGTGAAGGCGCGCACGTCGAGGTGCAGGCCCAGGCGCTCCAGTTGTTCTTCGCCGTGGACGGTAATACCCCCGCCGCATAACTTCGGGCGGGGGTGGTTGCGTGCTTCCAGAATGAGTGTGTGTGCGGCGAGGGCAGGGTCACGCTGAGCGAGATACAACGCAGTCGCCAGACCGGCAGGCCCTCCTCCAACGATGACGATCCCGGGCTGGCTGAGTTTGATCACGAAGTCCTCAACGTTCCTTTTGACTGACTTTCAGGATAAAGCGGCGCGTCACTGGCTGCGGTTCGTCCAGGTCGGGCCAGATATTCGCCGCGTAGTCGCGCAGATGCACCAGCATCGCGTCGAACAGGTCCGGCGTCAGGATCCAGCTTTCGGCGTCGGTGCGTTCTTCCACCGATTTAAGCCGCTCCGCCGGGCTGACGTAGGTTGTCCACTCAGCGGCGATGATCTGCTGCACGGCCCCGCCGGGCTGCTCCGTGAATGCGGCACGCTGCGCCGCCCGCGCTGATGGCGGCATCAGGTCCGGTTTGAGCCGCACGGCGTGCCGGCGCAGTTCGTCGCGCAGGCTGCCTACCACCGATTCCGGGTCGATCCAGTCATCGCCCTGGATAAAGACGCCCTCTGGCCGCAGGACGCGCAGCGCCTCGTCCATCACCTGCCGCCAGTCGCGGGCCAGGTGCAGGACGTGGACGGCCAGCACTGCATCAAACGTGTGCTCAGCGAGTGGCAGCGCGTGCATATCCGCCCGGATGAGCGGTAGCTCGCTGCGCTGGCGGTCAGGTGCTGTCGAGAAGACCTCGTCCAGCATCTGCTCAGCGATGTCCATGCCGATCACGCGACAACCGGCGTCCAGCACGGGCCAGGCGATGCGCCCGGTGCCGACGCCCAGTTCCAGCACGCGTGCCACTGACCCGGCCAGCGGCTGTGCCTGAGACGCGATCGCCGCGCCGATCTGGGCGGCGACCTCAGGCGGGTGCGCCCGCTGGCGATTATACCGGCGGGCGACACGCGCATCAAACGAAAACTGATCGGATTTCTTGTCCGTCATATGCAGATTGGCCTACGCAACCGCGCCGACTTCCATCGCGCGCAGGGCGTCCTGGCTCGTGAGGCGTTCCTGATGGATGCCATGGAAGCGCTTGACGCTGATGCTCCACAGGATGATCGCCGCAGCCGCCATGCCCAGCGCTTCGAGGCCGAAGATGAAGAAGTACGCGCCGTTCGGGCTGAGCAGGCCAGTTTCGATCAGACCGGTGTGCAGCACGCCGCTGCCGATCGAGGCGGCACCCATGCCGAACGCCTGCGCCATACCCCACAGGCCCATATAGAGGCCCGTCGCGCCGTCGACGGTCATATCCATCATCATCGCCAGCGCGCCGACGTTGAAGAACCCCGTGAAGAAGCCCATGCCCATCAGCGCGGGGGTGACCATCGTGGCGGTGCCGGTGATCGCGGCGGAGGCCAGCACCATCATGCCGATCGCCGTGCCGACTGCGCCCAGGATGGCGATATTGCGCTTGCTGACGTTGAAGCTCACGCTGATCACGCCCATGATCGCCATACCGACCAGCACGCCGCCGCCCCAGGTTGGCTGGAATTTGGTCGTCTCTTCGAGCGACATGCCGAAGACCTCCGCGCCGAAGACTTCCAGAATGTTATCCTGCAGGAAGATGGCGAAGATCGACAGGAAGACGAAGACGAAGAAGCTGAAGGCCTGCTTGTTCTCGCGCAGGACTTCGATCGCCACGGCGATCGGGTTGCCCGCCGGGGCGACCAGCTTCGCACGCTCGATCGAGGCTTGCAGTTCTTCGCCGGTGAGGCGTTTTTCCATGCCGACGATGCCCAGCACTGCCGAACCAATCACGATCCAGGGCGTCAGGTTGTAGAGCGTCTGCATGCTCTCTGGCGTGTATTCCGGCATGACCGCGTTCATGATGACCGCGGCGAAGATGGTGCTCATCACCGTGAACGTCATGACCACGGCCATGACGCCACCGCGCGCCCGTGCCTCTGTGACTTCCGCAATCAGCGAATGGTGCGAATCACCGAAGACGGCAATCGCCACGCCAAACAGCACGAAGAAGCCGAAGCCGCCCAGGTAGGCCAGCGGTGCGCCGGTGCCCATCGCATGGACGAGTGACGGCAGCAGCATGAACGACAGGCCCGAAGCGATCGCGGCGAACATCAGGTAAGGCGTGCGCCGCAGTCCGAAGATCGGATGCTTATCGGCGATACGCCCGGTGATCACCTGGAAGGGTGACAGGAAATAGTGCATCGCCAGCATGCTCGTCACGGCGACTGCCACAATGTTCAGCTCGTGAATGGCGATGCGGTTAAAGTTGATGGTCAACAGGGCGAACATCCAGCCCACGCCTAATTTCGGCAGCGCGAGACGGAGTGTCTTGAAGATTGCTCTGAGAATTCGAAAAGCCATCGATACAAACTTCATCTTTCCCCCCCTGGAGAAATTGAACTGTGAGATGGGTGAGAACGAGCACCCGCACGATAGGGAGAGAGGCTTATCGAAATAAGTACCGTACGGCCGTTGCAGTGCCTGATTAATCACTGCGGACTGAGGTTGAGGATGTGGATCGGCGTTAGGACCTTCCTGTCCTGGCACAGCAATTCACGAAGCGTTAATGTCGCGCTTCAGTTTCAGCATAGCCAACATCGCAGGCCCATCGGAATGTCATATAGTACGCCTTTGGCGTGCCATATGACACAAATGTGTAAAGCCATTCGTGGCGAAGCTACCAAGCTCGCTCACGGCTGATTCATTTAGTATTTATCTGGCACACATCTTCGCGCAGGCAAAGCGTCAGGTTAAATGAGGATTGTCGGGGCGTGCGCTGGCAGTGCCTGATCTGATCGGTCGCGGTGTATCCACAGTATATGCACTGCGTATCCGGGCGTATAATGGCAGCGATTCAATGGCACGTTTGACGTATCACCAACGGGTGCAACCATGAGCCGACCACGCATTGGCATCACCACCAGTTACGAACATGATTATCAAATGCTGCACGGGGCCTACGTGCGCGCCATCGAGCAGGCGGGCGGGCTGCCGCTGATTGTGCCGCTGCTCGATACGCCGGAAGCGGCGGCGGATTTCGCCGCGCTGCTGGATGGGCTGGTCATCACGGGCGGGCCGGGCATTGTGCGCGGCCTGATCGGCAGCCTGCCCGAGGACCTGCCCCCCGTCGATCCGGCGCGCGATACGACCGATACGCTCATCTACACCGCGATGGAAGGCAAGCCCATGCTGGGCATCTGCTATGGGATGCAGTTCATCAATGCGCAGGCGGGCGGCACGCTCTATGGCGATCTGACGCAGCAGCATAACGGGTCCTTTGAGCACAGCGCCAGCCGGGGCGGGCAGGATCACCCGGTTCGCCTGATACCGGACAGCCGCCTGGCGCGCATCTTTCAGCAGCCGGAGCTGGTCGTGAACACGTATCACCGGCAGGCGGTGGTCGATATTGGCGTGGGGCTGCGCGTCGCCGCCACCAGCCCGGATGGCATCGTTGAGGCGGTCGAGAGTGTGGACGGTCGCCGCATCGGGGTGCAGTGGCACCCTGAGCGCATGGGCGATTCCTCGGCGGCGCTCTTCGAGGCGTTCATCGCGCAGTGTCGCGCGGATTGATGCCGATTATTGTGCAACTGATTGTGCAACTGATTGTGCAACTTCGGCATCACAAAATACGCTATAGTGTCTTGCAGGCGATAGGCTGGCGCAGTCTAAGGGGGGCGTCAGCCGCAACATGATCTAAGGTCTGTCGTAATGGGCTGTACCACCATCCTCAAGCTGACGTTTACATTCCTGACCTGGGCCTCGCTGGTGGCGGTGGCTATCGTCCTGGGCGAAGACCTGGGGAGTGAGGTCGTCGCGGTGCTGTTCCTGATGGGCGGCATCCTGGCCATCCTCAACGGCTTCGTCTGGAACTGGGGACAGGTCGAAGGTGGGCAGAGCCATGACCGGGCGGAGCGTCGGGGGCTGTCGAAGCAGGAGAAGCGCAAGCGCGACCGGCTCGATGCGGTGCTGCGCGATCTCAGCGATGAGCAGTTGTACGCGCTTAAGCAGCGGCTGCGCGATGATCCTGATGTCGAGGACCGGCTGATTCATCTCATGCGCGAGGAAGACCTGATCGATGAAGTGGAAGCCTCTCGCCGGCGCTGAAGCTGACACAGGTGTGATGATCGACTGCGAGACGACGAGCAAGTGAGGGCCTCCCTATGGCTGTTATGATTAAAGGCACTGTCACCACGATTCTGTGGCTGACGTATCTGGCGATGCTGTATTTTGCAATGCAGAGCATCGGTGCCTGGGTGATCGGCCTGGGCTTTGTGCTGTTCATTCCGCTGGTGGTGGCGATGGTCTTCATGTGGGCACCCCCGGAGATGTTCACGGGGAGCAGCAGTGAGAGCAAGGCGGAGCAGCTCAGCGATAGCGAGCGCGAGAAGCGCAAGCGCGACCGGCTCGATGCGGTGCTGCGCGACCTCAGCGACGAGCAGTTATACGCGCTTAAGCAGCGGCTATCGGAGCCGGGCGTTGAAGATCGCATTGGTTACATGCTGGGCGATGACGGCGAACTGATCGAACATCCCCGTAAGCGATGACTGTTGCTCAATCGGGGCTGGTGAGCCGGATAGATTCCAGCACCAGCGACTGCGCAGGCCCGACCGCTGATACACCGAAGCCGAACTGTCCCTGGGGCGTGACAACGGCATACTGATTATCCATCCAGGCGATGAAGCCCAGCGGCCCGTGCGGGACGGTCGCCGTCTCCATGACCGTCTCGCCGTCTACGGCGAAGCGTGCCCCGTCTGCGTGCCAGTCGAGCGTGTAGGTATGCGTATCGGTCAGCAGGTCGCTGCTGAGGGCGGCTTCCGTCACGCCCAGGGCGCGCTGGCCGATCGGCCAAAGGCGGCGATGCAGCCAGGGAATCCGCATCAGCAGGAAGCCCGGCAGCGCCAGCGGCAGCAGCGCGAAGAAGGCGGGGCGGCGGGCGTCGAAGGTGGCTGCCTTGAAGCCATCGCCGGGGACATCCAGTGCGAGGGGCATCCGGTTCGGGGGCGCGCCGAAGAAAAACCACAACGCCTGCGGTATCCGAAAGCCGCGCTGATCGGGCTGGTAGGGATGGTTCCAGAAGCCGAAGCCCGCCGTCCCGACGAGCTGCCGGGGGTGGTGGCTGCTGAAGGCGCGCACCTCAAGCGTCAGGGGCGGCATGAGCTTGAAGCCGCGTTTCTGTGGGTCGTAGTCGGTGATCTGAGCGTCGCTGTAAGCGGGTTTGTCGGGCTGCGTCTGAGGTATGCCAGCGCCGTTGGAGGGCAGCAGCGTCAGCCAGAGGGCGCGCTGTCTGCGGATGACCTGCCCGCTGCCGATCTGCGTCTTTTTCCAGAAAGGATCGATGCCGGTGATGAAGTTGTCTTCAATATGCATGAATGCTTTGCTCCTGACCCGCTGGCTATTATAGCCCCGTGGTCAACTGATGCGCAGTCCAATCGACCCGTCCATTTGGCGGATTTCGGCGGTAATTTTGAGAATTGGTTGCATCATAATTCCCTACTTGCTCAGCTAGAACCTTTGTGCTATGCTGATGATCTACGAAACCTGCACGGCACCTGGCGCAGCGCCGCGAGGGGTGCTGTCGCAAAAGCGCCAGATTGCATTAAACTAGACAAACAGTGGGTGACGGCGAAACAGCCCGGTCCATCACCCCGGAGAGACAGAGACAGGACGAATCCGCATGGCTAAACGCACTTCCACCAAAAAGACTGACGACGCGCCGATGCTCAACGGTGCAGACCAGGGCCGCGTCAAGGCGCTCGATGCTGCTGTCTCCGACATCACCAAGCGCTACGGTGACGGGACGATCATCCGCCTGGGCGAAGGCGCTCAGTTGCAGATCGACACCATCCCGACCGGCTCATTGGGCCTGGATATTGCCCTCGGCGTGGGTGGCCTCCCCAAGGGCCGCATTACTGAAATATACGGCCCGGAGAGCAGCGGTAAGACGACGCTGTGTCTGCACGTTGTCGCCGAAGCGCAGAAGCGCGGCGGCATCTGCGCTTTCGTCGATATGGAGCACGCGCTCGACCCGAGCTATGCCCAGCGCATCGGCGTTGATCTCGATCGGCTGTGGGTCACACAGCCCGATACGGGCGAGCAGGCGCTGGAAATCACCGAGACGCTGGTACGCAGCTCCGCGCTGGATATCATCGTCGTTGACAGCGTGGCCGCCCTCGTCCCGCGCGCGGAGATCGAAGGCGAGATGGGCGATGCTCATGTCGGCCTGCAGGCCCGCCTGATGAGCCAGGCCCTGCGTAAGCTGGCCGGTGCCGTCAAGCAGAGCAACGTCGCGCTGGTGTTCACCAACCAACTGCGCGAGAAGGTCGGCGTCATGTTCGGCAATCCTGAGACGCAGCCCGGTGGCCGCGCCCTCAAGTTCTACGCCAGCGTCCGCCTTGATATTCGCCGTACGCAGACGATCAAGGCCGGTGGCGATGCCGTCGGTAACCGTACGGTCGTCAAGGTGAAGAAGAACAAAGTCGCCGCGCCCTTCCGCGAGTGCGAGTTCGACATCATGTTCTACGAAGGCGGCATCAGCAAAGTCGGTGAGATCATCGACATTGGCGAACAGATCGGCGTCGTGGAGAAGCGCGGCGCGTTCTATCGCTATAACGACGAACTCATCGGCCAGGGCCGCGAGAACGCCAAGCAGTTCCTGCGCGAGAACGACGCGATCCGCAACGCGATCGAGGACAAAATCCGCGAGCACTTCAGCCTGCCGACGCTGGCAGCCGTCAAGGCGGATACGAGCAGCAGCTAGCAGAACAGCATACGTCAGGGGCTGGCTGCAATCAGCCCCTGGGATCGTTTCACCTTACTCTGCTTTCTGATGCTTGCCGGCGGCACCGCTGGCGAGCAGCGCGGCGATCTCGTCATCGCTGTAACCGGCCTCGGCAAGGATCGCGTGCGTGTGCTCGCCGTGATCTGGCGCGGACTGCGGCGCGAGCGGTAAATCTGACCCCATGCGAATCGGGCTGCGCAGCCAGGGGAGGCCCGATTCCGTCAGACCGAGCGCGCCCCGCGCCTGAATGTGCGCGTCATCGGGCAGATCGCGCGGCGCGACCACGCGCATGAAGCAGCAATCCGCCGGGCCGAGCAGTGCGTCCCATTCATCAGCGGTGCGCGTCGCGAAGAGCGCCGTCAGTTCGTCGCGCAGGGCTTCCTGATCGGCGTCGTGCTGGCGGCTGACCCAATCCGGCCGATCAACTGCTTTGCAGAAGTTCGCCCAGAAGTGTGCCTCCAGCGCGGAAAGCGCCATCGCCTGACCATCGCTGCTGATATACACGTCATAAGAGGCCATGCCCCCCGTCAGGCCACCCTGGACGCCGCGCGTATTACTCACCGAAGCTTCGATGAAGCTGTGCGCCACGAAGGGCAGCGCGCTCTCCATCAGGCTGACGTCGATATATGCGCCCTCGCCCGTGCGATCGCGGCGCAGCAGCGCGGCAAGTATCCCCATCACGCCCACATATGACCCGGCGACATCGGCCACCTGCCCGCCGAGCGGCTGCGGCGTCCGCATGGCACCGATCAGGCCGCTGAGCGCCACATAGTTGAGGTCATGCCCGCTGACCGGCGCGTATGGCCCATCCTGTCCCCAGCCGCTGAGGGCGGCATAGACGATGCGCGGGTTGATCGCACGCAGCGTCGCATAATCACAGCCGAGCCGGGCCGTCACCCCCGGACGAAAGCCCTCCACGACCACATCGGCTGAGGCAGCCAGGCGATGCAGCGCTCGCTGGCCGTCGGCCTGCTTCAGGTTGAGCGCGATGCTGCGCTTGCCGCGATTCGTCGCGCGGAAGAAGGCGCTCTGGCCGGCGTGCAGGGGCGGCATCCAGCGTGCGTAATCCCCGGCGAAGGGGTCTTCCACCTTGATGACTTCCGCGCCCATATCGACCAGCAGCAGCGTACACACCGCACCGGGCAGCAGGCGCGTCAGGTCCAGTACGCGGATTCCATCTAACGGTGCGGACATGGGCTTCTCCTCATGGGATGGGTGGTTACTTGCCTGCGTGGCCTGTGGATTGGCCGCAGATACGCCGCAGAGGATACCGCGTCTGGCTTGGTCGCGCATGAGACCTACTGGCACTGACCGTTGAAATTGCCCTTCATCCCATAACTGCAAAAATCAGGTGATAGACGCGGCTGCTCGCTCAAAGTGTGGCGGGTAAAGCCTGCCCCCATACGCCTCATTCGTCGGCAGCATACAGAGTAAGCGCGTAAGGCAGGCCCGCGAACGGCACCTCAGCGAAGGGCGTCACCGCCAGCAGAACGCGCTCCGCTGTCGGATCGCGTTCCAGCGTGACGGAAGCGCTGCCGTCGAGCTGCCAGCGCGTGACCTGACGACCCTGCGGCGTCCACTGAATCAACTGCACCAGCGCCCAGGCGGGCTGCTGGTTGCGCGTCCGCTGCCAGCCGTGGCGCTGCCAGCCGCCTTCATCTGATGTGAAATCCGCGACATAGCCGATCTCCGGCAGGTGCAGGTCGTCCAGGGCGATGCCGGCGTGGGCGATGGCACCGTCCGCGACGGCTTCAAAGCGCAGCAGGATCTGCTGCCCGGTGTAGGCGTCCAGGTCGAGCGTATCGCTGCGCCAGTCGTCCCAGGTGCCGGTGTAGCCGGGGCCATAGGCGCGCCCGCTGGCATCCGGGGCGACCATGTGCGGCGTTTGCAGCAGCGCCCACGTCTGACCGTCGTCCACGCTGACTGAAACATAGGCGAAGTCGTAGCCCGCCTCCAGATCGTGCCAGAGGCGGTAATGCAGGCGCGCCTGTGACACGCCGCGCAGGTCGAAACGGCGCGTCAGGGAGGGGTTGCTGTTCTCGCTGACGGGCGCAAACAGAAAGACGTTCTCCGTGACGGGCAGCGGCAGCAGTTGCGCGGGCTGCGGCAGGCGCAGATCAAGCGTGAGTGCGGCGTCGGTGAGCGCGGCGTCGGTGAGCGCGGCGTCGGTGAGCGCGTCAGCGAGTGGCGTCAGATCGTAGAAGGTGGTGGCCGTTGGCAGCGCGTCGGCGTTGACGTGGACGTGCGGCAGGGCCGTCACCGGCAGGCTGTCGATGGGGGGCGTTAATGTGTCGAGTATCCAGTCGCCCAGGAAATCCGCCAGCGGCACCCCCTCTATGGCGAGCAGGTGGCGGACGGCGGCCCAGCCATCGCCGGGGGCCGTGCTGAGTTCGCGCACGCCCTCCACGCCGAATCGGTCGTATACCGCGTTGACGAACAGCCCCGCCGCGCCGTAGTGCCTCGCCAGACTTCCCTCGTCAGACCAATCCGCCAGGGCTATGGCGGGCCGCTGGCGATAGGCCGCCTCGAACTGTAACAGCGCCGCATCATACAGGCCGAGCTGCCGCTCCGTGAACAGGCTGTAGCCCTCGTTGAGCCAGGTCGCTTCCGTTGGATCAAAGCGGGCGCGGATCAGGTGTTGCAGTTCGTGGGCGGTCAGGCTGAGGGCGTAGGGGCTGGTCAGATCAGGGCCGGTGGCGCGCAGGTTGATCACCAGCAGCGGCCCGTATGGGCTGTCGAGATCGGCATAGGCGGCGGTGCCAGGGCTGGTGTGCGTGGTGAACAGGATGGGCAGGCCCGGCGGCGGCGGGTGGCCCCACAGCTCGCGCAGGGCCGGCGTCAACTGATCCCGGTAGGCGGCGGCGAAGCGCTGCGCCGAGCCGGGGATGGCGACCGCGTCTGTTTGTAGCCACAGGCTGAACATGTCGTCACCGATGAGGCGGACGGCTTCAACCGGGGTGATGGCCTGCGTCTGATGGTCGCTGACGGGGAAGATGGCGCGCTCGCCTACGGCGACAGGCAGCCGCAGCCGCGCCGGGACGCTGCCGAGCAGGCGGCGGCTGAGGTCGCTGCGGTCGGCGGGGGGCGCTGTCGCCGGGGGCGCTACCGCCGGGGGCGCGGACTGTGCCGCCACTGCGAGAGCGAGCAGAACGAAAATCAGGATGGGCAGGCCCAGGTAGACGACGCGCTGCATCAGGGATCGGCTAGCTGAAGATCTCAACGTTGATGCCGACATCGCCCAGCGCGGTTTTCAGCGCGTCGGCCTGCTCCGCACGGACGACGACCGCCATCGGCCCCAGACGAGCGCCCATGTAGCGCCGGAAATTGGGATCATCGTACAGGCGGTCGAGCAGGTCAGGGGTGGTCGTGCGCATGACGAGCAGCCGCTCGAAGCTGACATCGGCCTGAGGGCCGCCCTGCCACGCATCGAGGCGCTGCGCCAGCGCGGGCGGCAGTGGTTCGCCCAGGTGGCGCGTCAGAAAGCTGACGATGTGCGCCGTCGTGATGCCCTGCTGCCCGGCGCGCCCAATGCCACCGGCATCGAGGATGTAATGATACGGGTCGCCGCTGGGCAGCCAGCTCGTGAAGCGCGCCAGCTGGAAGCGATCCACCGTGGGTACTTTGCGGCTGGCCAGCAGGACGTCTTCTTCTTCATCGTAGGCGATGGTTTCTTCCGGGATGTTGGGCGTCGGCCAGGCGACCCGCCCCAGGAAGGCGCGTCCCCAGACGGTCGGGCGGATGGCGTCTTCAGCCAGATCAACCAGGCCCAGCCAGTGCAGCGGCCCGATCATCAGGAATTCCAGCCAGGCCCCTTCGACGGCGTCCCAGCTCTCGAAGCCGCGCAGGTACTCGTTGTCGTCGTTGCGGATGTACCAGCGGTCGTAATCGCCACCGGGCCGCATGAAGTCGCGCTCAAAGCGCTTGACGCGGGTGATGAACTCGTCCAGGGCGAACCATTCGTCCTCGGGTGCCCAGCGCTTGAGCAGGTTGAGGGCGGCTTCGCGGGCGGCGGGCGCGTTGTAGGTCAGGCCGTCGGGTTCCGGGTGCAGGCCGGGGACGTGCCACAATTCCTGATAGAGCCTGGCTGTGCGCCAGGCATCCGCCAGCGTCTTGAGCTGCTGGCCGCGTGGCGCGCTCAGCCAGGATTGCAGGCCAGCACGATTGGTGTGAGCACGCCCTTCCTGTATGGTGATCAGGTTGGCGCTGATGCCCACGCCCAGCAGAAAGCTCAGGCGGCCCTCAGCGGGGGTGAGCAGGTGCGGCTCCAGGCGACCGGCTTCCAGTTCGGCGAAGTCGTCGGCCTCGACCAGGGCGGGGTTAACGCGCAGATAGGCCAGGACGGTGGTCAGGTCATCGACGATGGACGTATCGGCCATCTGACGCGATTCGATGATGCCGTCGTCGATGGAGGTCAGCGGGGCGTCGGCGTCTTCTTCGGGCAGGTCCTCGCCCAGGTCCGCGTAGGCGGTCTTGTGGACGGGCAGAGCAGCGGCCAGTTCTTCGGGCACGTAGATGATGGGGCGCATGCCGGTGGCGCTCTGTTCGAAGCTCTCCGCGATCAGCCCGCGATAGAAGAGCGCTTCGGCGGTGCTCTGCGGGTTGCGGTGGGGCTGCTCGCGCTCGATAGCGCCCTTGCCCATCTTGCGGATTTTACCGAAGGCGATCTCGAACTGGTTGAGCGGCATTTTGCGCCCGCTCGCCAGCAGCATTTGCAGGGCACCGCGCTGCCGGTCGTCGAGCGCATCCCAGACGGTTTCCGCCCGCTGTGGATCGCGCATGACGTCGTTCAGGACCTGTACGAGTTCATCCAGGTTGAGCCGGGTATCCGCCACGCGCCAGACCTGCGCCAGCGTCACCAGCAGGCCAATATCCGCATCACGCAGCGTTTGCATCAGGTTTTGCATGGGGGTCGCCTCCGGGGTGGCGGTCACCTCGCATATGTGTTCTATCCGCGATTATAACAGCAGAACGCAGCCCGCGCAGGCGGGGGGCAGACCTCACCCCAACCCGTCGCCCAGGGCGAGAAACAGGCGCAAGGCCGTCAGTGCTGGCAGGGCAGCGCTCAATAGACGAATTCGCGGATGTCGTAGCGGCTGCTGCGGGGGCGCTGTGGATGTGTCAGGCTGGCGCGGATGGTGGCGGCCTGCTGCTGCATGGCGGCCGTATCGAGGGCGACGAGGTCGTCGCTGAGGGCGAGCTGCGCATAGGGCAGCGCATCCGTGACGACCAGCTCCGAAAAGTAGAGCAGGTCTTCGCTGGTCAGTGGCATCGCGTTGAGGACGGCGCTGGTGTTGCGGATATGGCGCGCCGACCACTGGGCACCCCCCGCACCGAGCAGCACAATCACGCTGACGGAGAGGCCAGCGCGCTTCATCGCTGCGACGGCGGTGATGGCATCGTCGGGGGTGCCGGGCTTGTGCAGCAGCCGCAGCAGATCGCTGTCGCCGCTCTCCAGGCCGATGTAAACGCGGCGCAGCCCGTGCGCGACGAGTTCGGCATAGTCGTCGGCGGATTTCTTCTCGCCGCTGAAGCCATCCAGAAACGCATACAGCCCGCCCATCGCCGCGACGTCATAGGCGCTGTGGAGCGCATCCAGCAGCGGCAGTAGCTGGCGCATGGGCACGACCAGCGCGTTAGCATCGCCCAGGAAGATCCCTTTGCGCAGGGGCAGACCCTCGCCCATGTAGTCGCGGACGGCGCGGGCATGGTCGGCGAACTCTGCCGGGGACTTAATGCGGAATGGGCGATCGCGGTAGAAATCGCAGAAGGCGCAGGTATTGAACGAACAACCGAGCGTCATCTGCAGGACCAGCGACAGATAGGCGTCCGGTGGCAGGATGCCGATGGGCTGATAAAGTTGGGCGTAAGCGTTATGGTCGGCGTGGGCGGCAGCCACCGTGAAGGCGGCGGCGCGGCGCAGCGTGGCCAGCACGGGGGCGGGCAGCGGGCGGCGCAGATCAACGCGGACGGCGTCCAGGTCGGTGATGAGATCGGAGGTGAGGGAGTGGGCGCGGTCGATGAGCTGGTCGGCTGCGGTGTGGGACAGCCAGCGCCGCTGACGCTGGTTATCAGCGCGCCACTTCGCGAGGACGCGCCCATTCAGGCCGCGCCGGTGGCTGACGTCGCCGACATAGGCCGACCACAGGCGACCCGCCCCGTCATAGCTGAAGACGGCATTCTGGCCGGGTTCGCCAATACTGAGAATGAGGCTGCCGGGTTGCTGCGCGAGCGTCAGGCGCTGGCCCCGCCACTGTCCCTGTACGATCATGAAGCGATCACACGCTGCGTGGGCTGGCTCAGGGCTGATCGTCGAGCAGGTGCTCCGGCCCGAAGTGATGCGCCAGCAGGTCACGCAGGGGCATATCGAGGACGATACCGCCGCTGAAATCGCAGGTGATGACGCGCAGATCGGGCGCGAACTCTACCAGCATCTGACGACACAGGCCGCAGGGCGAGCCGCCGTCCTGGGTGGCGATGGCGATCACGCTGAAGCGGCGCTCACCTTCGCTGACGGCTTTGACGAGCGCGGTTCGCTCAGCACAGATGCAGGCCGGGTAAGCGGCGTTCTCCACGTTGCAGCCGGTGAACATCTGGCCGGTGGGCGTCAGCAGCGCGGCACCGACGCGGTAGTTCGAATAGGGCACATAGGCCTGTTCCGCAGCGGCGATGGCATGCTGCACCAGCGCCGCTACGTCGATGTTGACCGCTCTCATGAGGCATCAGCCAGGGCGGGCGGTGTATCCGTATCCGTAGGCGTCTCATCCGATGCGGAACCGCTACCGCTGAGCCGGTTGGTGTCGGTCGCTTCGGTTTCTTCTGGCGGCCTGGGTGTGACTTCCACCTTGCGGATGCGTCGGCCGTCGATGGAGAGCACCTTGAGGATGAGTTCCTCTGTTTCGATGATCTCGCCTTCATCCGGGACGCGGCCTACATGGGAGTAGATGAAGCCGCCGAGCGTGTCGTTCTCGTCGCTGTCGAACTCTACGTCGAGCAGTTCGTTAAAGTCGTCGAGGTCCATGCTGGCGTCTACGATGTACTCGCCGTTGCCGTTCTGGGTGTATTCGGCTTCTTCGTGGATGTCGTATTCATCCAGGATGTCGCCGACGATCTCTTCGATGAGATTTTCGATCGTCACCAGGCCGGAGGTACCGCCGTATTCATCGACGACGATGGCCATATGCACCTTGCGGTTCTGCAGTTCGCGCAGCAGATCATCGGCGTGTTTCATCTCCGGGACGAAGTAGGCCGGGCGCGTCAGATCGCGGACGGTACGGTCCGCGCTGAGGGCGTCTTTCTGCCACAGGTTGAGCAAATCCTTGGCGTAGACCAGCCCAACGATGTTATCGATATTTTCCTCATAGACCGGCAGGCGCGAGAAGCCAGACTGAATGAAGGTCTTCAGCGCTTCCGGCAGAGGGGTCTGCACGTCCACGGCGACGATATCCATACGCGGCGTCATCAGTTCGCGGGCGGCGGTCTGATCAAGCTGCAAAACGGAGTAGATCATCTCTCTTTCCTGGTCTTCGATGGTGCCTTCGGTATTGCCTTCGTAGACCAGGGAAAGAATCTCTTCCTCAGTGACGGTGGAGACCAGCTTACCGCCGCCGAACAAGCCGGCGATCAACCGGCTGAGCGCGACCAGGGCCAGCGCCAGCGGTGCCGTGACCAGCACCAGCAGCCGCACAAGCGGTGCCAGGATCAGGGCGATTGGCTCCGCATGGGCGCTGCCAACGCCTTCTGGCACGCTGTTGCCGAGTACGAGCGTCAGCATGCCAACGCCGACCAGGGCGAGGCTGCCGAACAGGACCGCATCCCCCGCGACCGGCTCAGCGGTCAGGGCGGGCAGCAGGAAATGCAGCCCGGCGAAGATGGCGATCAGGAAGAGCAGGGTCATGCTCAGGAGGGTGTAAGTCGCACTGAACTGCGCGGAACGGGCCAGAATCGCCAGCGCCTGTTGTGCGCGCTTGTTGCCATTCGAGGCGAGTTCCTGCAGGGCTGACTGTCGCACGTTGTTATACGCGGTATGCGTCAGCGTCAGCAGGGCGTACAGCACAATGAGGAGGGTACTCACGATGAGATAGTTAGAACTACTGTCGTCCAAGCAGCTACCTTTCTACTAGCCCCGCAGCCCCAACGGAGCAGGCTCCGTCGTGTGTGACGTAACGCAAAAAGCCGAGCAGCATCGTTGACTGCACGGCCGGGATTTCGTCACTATTTGTTTAGGCTGTCGGGGTTTCTCGTTCACGGGGTCTTTAAGCACTATTGCTTGAGAGCCTCTTGCGACAAAGTCTACCATAGTTTATTGACGAATAGCAAGAAGATCGAGCGCTGGTGTATTAGAATTCTATAGATTCCGGTGAATATTCGTGGGCGTGCAGACGTGCGAGGAGGCTTCATTGCAGGCCCCTCTCCGGTGGAAAGGGGCTTATGCGCTGTGGATGTGGGCGCTCGCAGTGGGCGCTCGCGGCGAGCGTGTTTAGCTGTTCACGCGGGTGATGTAGGTGCCTTCTTCCAGGTTGACCTTGACGACATCGCCGGCGTTGATGAACATCGGTGCCTGAATTTCCAGCCCGGTTTCCAGGGTAACACGTTTGGTCGGGTTGTTGGCGCGGTCGCCAGCGACGGCCAGCTCGACTTCAGCGACTTTGTACTCCATGGTTTTGGGCATTTCGTAGTCGATGATCTCGCCGTTGAAGCTGTTCAGCTTGATCTCCATGTTCTCTTTGAGGTACATGAAATCCTCGCCGAAGATGTCCTTGCGCAGTTGTGGCTGCTCATAGGTGCCCATATCCATGAAGGTCAGGAATTCGCCGTCGTCGTAAAGATACTGGACAGTGCGGCCCTCGACGCGGATATCTTCGACCTTGGTGCCACCGTTGAAGGTCATCTGGGTGGTGCTGCCGCTGCGCAGGTTGCGGACTGTCACGCGGATCGTGGCACCGCCACGCGCCGTCTTGTTGTGACTGTAATCCAATACGCGATAAAGTTCTCCGTCCTGGGTGAAAGTCGTGCCCTTGCGGAGCTGATTGACGTCAATCATGGCTGTATGTGCCTCGGTTACTTGTTGAATCACTTGAGATGTTGTTGACAGGCGAAGTATAGCAAACATCCGCCAATCGTGTCAGTGTGGAATCCGGGTGGGGATGAGGGCCTGCTGAGGCGCATCGTGCAGATTCGTAGGTGACATAGGTCATCTTTCTGGCCTGTCAGATCATTATATTTCATAACATTTTGAAACATTCACGCAATTTGCGGGTCTGCTGATCTAGAATGAGGACGGAGAAATCAAGCGAGACACGACGATGCCGGTAGATCACACCTGGGAAGATAGCGATCAGCGCGCCATCCTGCTGAAGCTGTTCGAGCGGTGGACGTGGGACGAAGTCTGGGCGGTTTACCCGCACCTGAACGCGATGGTCGATGGTGTGGAGGGGCGCGTGCACATCATCATTCTGTGCATGGATCATGTGGCACACATGACGATACCGCCTGGTTCCTACGCGCAGGTTATCCGCTTGATTCGCAGTGCGCACCCGCGCTTTGGCAATCTGTACGTCGTGCGAGAGGTCAACGTAGTGGTCCGGATGGCGGTCCGCGCGTGGGAGGCACTCGCCCCTGATCTGGTCCCCCGCGTGTTCTTCCTCAGCAGCCCGGAAGCCGTCCACGCCCACATCCGTGCCGAAGTGTGAGCGTCTACCGTCTATAAAAACGTTCATGAGGATATATAGATGTCAACTGAACGCCAAAGTGTATTCATCAGTTACTCCCATCACGATGGACTCGATTTCACACGTAGGCTTGCTTTTTCATTAAGTATGTACATGAACGTTTTTTGGGATCGACATATCGAAGCAGGACCTTTCCCTGAACAGCTTTATAACGAAATTGAGTCCCGCGATTGCTTTTTACTGGTCATGACACCAGGTTCCCTACACAGTGAGTGGTGTAAGAAAGAACGAGTACACGCGGAGAAATTTGATAAGAAAATTGCGCTTGCTCGCGTTTTCGAAGGCGAAAGAACTGTAGATGCTGAATTGTGTGAAAAGTACACATATGGTGACTTTACAAGATCATTTGATGATGGCTTCCGACGCATCACCCAGTTGTTTTTGAAGCACCCTTTTTCAACGTGGGAGCGCTTTGGTGAAATTCAGAACAACGAGAATCTGCTTGAGCTGATGAGGTTAGGATACATTCCTGGCTTGATTTGCAAGCAACTATCTACCGTTCTTGCAACCACATATGTTTGGCCCATCGTAAAGGTCTATGTGAGCGAAAGAGGGTACTCGATACGAATCGGAGAGCCTCAAACTGTTGATGGTATTATTAGCATGTGTGATACTGCAAAAGGACAATTTGAGAGGTATCGCGATATTGCGGGCCCAAAACTTATACAGCAGATACAAGATGTATTGGTTGAATTTGGTAAGGGAGTTGCATTGTTACATGACGACCAGCACGAACAGATTGGCCAAAGAATGTACGACTATGTGTTGGCTGTAGAAAGTCTAATCGAGAGTTCTAAACTGCGAGAACGTAGATTTGGCCTATACGGAGAGGTCAAGGCTTTCTTCCGTTTCAACATTGCTGAAATCCTCAGGCAAAAAATTAACTACTACGCCAGCACATCACGTTACCTTTACTGAGTCTACACTTGCCTTACAGATTGTTCTTCATGCGGTTCCTACTACAATAGCGGGCATGACACAACCCGACCTCAATCGCCCTGCTCGTATCCTCTACGTGGTGAATATTCCGCGTTTCTTCGTGACGCACCGGCTGCCGCTGGTGCTGGCGGCGCACCAGCGCGGCTATGATGTCCATGTGGCGACATCCACCAATGACGCGGAAGCGGTCGCCAGGATTGAGGCGACGCAACTGCCATTTACGCCGCTGCCGCTGGCACAACACGGGACCAACCCGGTCTCAGAGCTGGGGACGCTGGCCTTTCTGGTGCGGCTGTACCGCGACCTGCGGCCTGATCTGGTGCATCAGGTGAGCATCAAGCCGGTGCTGTATGGCGGGCTGGCGGCGCGTCTGACGGGGATTCCGGCGGTGGTGAGCGCGATGAGCGGCCTGGGCTACGTCTTCGTTGATGCTGGGCTGAAGGCGCGTCTGCTGCGGGCGGGCGTGCAGCCACTGCTGCGACTGGCGCTGCGCAGCCGTCGCACGCAGATGATCTTTCAGAATCCGGATGACCGGGCGCGCTTCGTCCAGCTCGGGCTAATCGCTGAGGCGCGAACAACGCTCATCCGGGGCAGCGGCGTCGATATGGACGTGTTCGCGCCGCAGCCGGAGCCGCTGGACGATCTGCCGCGCGTGCTGTTTGCCGGGCGGCTCATGTGGAGCAAAGGGCTGGGTACTTTCGTCAAACTGGCGGAGCGGCTGCGCGGTCGGGCGCGATTCATTGTGGCGGGCTATCCGGAGCCGACCAGCCCGCAGGCGGTGCCGCCGGAGCAGCTCAGCGCGTGGCGGGATGCCGGTCTGATTGAGTGGTGGGGTCGGCGTGATGACATGCCGCAGGTCTTCGCGGCGGTGAATCTGGTATGCCTGCCATCGACCTACGGCGAGGGGGTGCCCAAGGTGCTGATTGAGGCGGCGGCCTGTGGGCGGGCGGCGGTCGCCAGCGATATACCGGGCTGCCGCGAGATCGTCCATGATGGTGAGAACGGTCTGCTGGTCGCGCCCGGCGACCTGGACGCGCTGGCTGATGCGGTCGTGTCGCTGCTGGATGATCCGGCCCGGCGTCAGCAGATGGGCGCGCGCGGTCGGCAGATTGCTGTTGATGGCTTCTCGCTGCGGCAGGTCCTCGAAGAAACCTTCGCTCTTTATGACGCGCTGCTGGGCGTGTAGTTGGTTGCCTCATCCCCTGGCCCCTTCTTCGACGGAAGAAGGGAGGTTGTGACGCGGCTTTACTCTGATGCGTTAGCCGTCGGCGTCTTCGCCGCCCATGAGGCGACGGCGGCGGGCTTCGATCTGGGCCATGACGTCGTCAGTGACCGTGTTGGTCTCCTGTTCGAGGGCCTCAAGGCGGCTAAGATCGGCTTCGACGATGCCGGTATCCGGGTTGAGCTTGGGCGCGACGCGCAGACGGGCGGCCTGGTCCTCTTCGACGGCGGGCGCGGTCTCGGTGGCTTCTTCGACCTGGGCAGGTTCGCGCCGGGCGCGGCGATTCTCGCGTTTGGGTTCGCTGGCGAGGACGGTTTCGGCCTCTGTCATGACGGTATCAGCGCGGGCGCTGACGTCGTTGCGGGCTTTCTGACGGTTGGAAATGACGCGGTAGGCCGCGTACAGGATGAGGATCAGGGCGGCGATGGGCACCAGCCCGGTGATAAAGCTGACGACCCGACCTATGACCCACATCACGATGATGAGCGCGGCCAGACCGACGATCCACTGCGTCGGCGTGACCTTGCGCAGGTCGATCTTGCGAATTCTGTTGAGCAGCTCCAGCATGGTTATCTCTCTCGCTCGGCTTGCAGACGTATTATACCTTACGCGCGGGCGCATCGGGACGTTGCAATCAGGCGTTCGGGCAGTCAGATGTGGGCGATCAGCGCGTTATGCTCAGCGTTTGCTGTAGGGCTGGTCGCCCAGGTCGCGCATGGCCGCGGTGAATGATTCCGTCTCTGCCTGGAGGTCGGCGCGCTGCCTGTCGAGGGCGTCGGCGCTGGTGTCTTTGGTCTGCTTGATGGCGCGTTCCAGATCGCGGCGGGCGCGGCTGTAGCGCGTATACAGGATGAAGACGGAAGTCGCCCGGTAGCGTCGTTCCGCCCAGCGCCAGCCGTTCACCAGGATAGCGATGTTGATACCAAACGCGATGATGCTGGCCGTCGACGAGGGGATGAACTGGCTGAGCAGGATAGCCCCCAGCGTCGAGACGATGAAGGCGGCCAGCAGCGGCAGGCCATAGACGATGCCCAGGCGGCGCGTCAGCGCGGGAATGTAAGCGCGTACCTGCTCGCGGGTGCGGGCGATGGTTGTTCTGGCAGCTTCGCGGGCGGCGTTCAGGTCGCCGTGGATGGCGTTTTCGCTCATCTGTTAGCCGTTGTTCTCCGTACGGTTGCTGGTGCCTAGTGTACAGCACACCGCCGCCCAATGACAGGTCAGATGACCACCACGGCGGCGGTCATTGCGCCCGCTGAGGCTGCGCGCTATAGTCGGCTGCATGGGTAAGTTTGCGGGTCTACCGGGGTGCTGCCTGTGAAAGATGACCTCAGCCTAACCCCTCTCCACAGGCGAGGGGCGATCACGGTGCATTTCTTCCTCGCCTCTGTCGCAGAGGCCGGGGCAGTGCCACAAATTCACAAAAATGGATTCACACGCGATGAGGGTCTGGCATGAGTGAGAAGAACGCCGAGCAGGACGACAAGCAGAAAAACGACAAGCAGCAGAATGATAAGCAGCCGCAGGCCGAGGCGGAAATCGCGCCGGTGGAGCGCGAGCACAGCCTGACGCTGGGTGATCAGACGCTGGCGTACAAGACGCACACGGGCATGATGCCGCTGAAGAACGCCAAAGGCGAGATCGAGGCGAACATCTTCTATATGGCGTATACGCGCAGCGATGTAGCCGAATCACGCACGCGCCCGCTGACCTTCGTGTTCAATGGTGGGCCGGGGTCGTCGTCGGTGTGGCTGCACCTGGGGGCCTTCGGGCCGCAGCGCGTCCGCATGGAGGATGAAGGCTGGATGCCCGCGCCGCCCTACATCCTGGAGCCGAACGCGCACACGCTGCTCGACGTGACCGATCTGGTGTTCATCGACCCGGTGGGCACAGGCTACAGCCGCGCCACCGACCCGGATAACAACAAGAAATACTGGAGCGTGCAGGGCGATCTGGATTCGGTCGGGGAGTTCATCCGGCTGTATCTGACGCGCTACCAGCGCTGGACCTCGCCGCTGTTCCTGGCGGGCGAAAGCTACGGCACGACCCGCGCCGCCGGGCTGGCCGGGCATCTCATCGACCGGGGCATCGCGTTTAACGGCATCATCCTGATTTCGACGGTTATGCAGTTCCAGACGATTCGCTTCGGGCGGGGCAATGATCTGAGCTATGCGCTGTACGTGCCGACGTATGCGGCGACGGCCTGGTATCACAACAAGCTGCCGGCGGATCTGCAGGAGAAAACACTGGATGAGCTGCTGCCGGAGGTCGAGCAGTGGGCACAGACGGATTACATGCTGGCGCTGATGCAGGGCGACCAGCTCAAGGGCGAGGCGCGGCAGGCGGTTATCGCACAGTTGGCGCGCTATACCGGCCTGACTGAGCGCTATATCGAGCACAGCAATCTGCGGGTGCATATCTGGCGCTTCTGTAAGGAACTGCTGCGCGATGACTGGCGCACAGTGGGCCGCCTCGATAGTCGCTTTAAGGGGACGGAGGAACTGGGCATTACCGAAATGCCGGAGTTCGACCCGTCGATGGCGAGCATCACGCCGCCGTACACGGCGACCTTCAATGATTATGTGCGGCGGGAACTGGGCTATGAGACGGATACGTCCTACGAAATCCTGAGTTATGACGTCAACCGCAACTGGGAGTTCGACCGGGGGACGCCGCCGGATACCAGCGAAGCGCTGCGGCGGGCCTTCGCACGTAACCCGTTCCTGAAGGTATTTGTGGCGCAGGGCTATTATGATCTGGCGACGCCGCACTTCGCCGCCTGGTACACCTTCGATCATATGGGGCTGGCACCGGAGCATCACGATAACATCTCGCGGGCGACGTATCCGGCGGGGCATATGTTCTACCTGGATGTGCCGTCGCTGGCGCAGTTCAAAGAGGATGCCGCGCAGTTCATCGCTGAGGCCAGTCAGCGCGGTTGATCGTGAAGGCGGGGCCGGGTGCAACCTGGCCCCGCGCAGCCCGGCGCGTTGCCAGACCATAGGCAGGCTTGATTCCTGCGGCTGATGGTGAAACAATGGCGCGGTTGTTGAGGGTAACCCATGCGTGAACTTCCCCGGACTGCAAACCTGCGTTTCACAAATGGGCTGCTGCCGCTGCTGGTGATCGTCGCCGTGGGGGTGGCGGCGCTGCCGCTGCTGGCGTATCCGCTGGGGCGGGATCAGGGCATGTATGCCAACATCGGCCAGGCGATTGTCGATGGTGGCCTGCCCTATATCAGCATGTGGGATATCAAGCCGCCGCCGATTTACTACCTGTATGCAGGGGCGATTACGCTGTTCGGCAGCAGTGTTTCTGCTGTGCGCGCACTCGATCTGCTGCTGATCCCGGTGGCGATGCTGGCCCTGTGTGCCTATGGGCGACAGCTCGAACGGCGTGGCCTGGGCGTGCTGGCGGCGTTGTTCCTGGGCGTGTTCGCGCTCAGCGACAGCTTCGAGAACCTGACGCAGAGCGATTCGCTGGCGATGGTGCCGATGGTCGGCGCGGCGCTGACGACGCTGCTCGCCGGGACAAAGCCGCAGGGCAGTCGGGGGGCGCTGGTCTACAGCCTGCTGACCGGTCTGCTGTGCGGGGTGCTGCTGTGGTTCAAGCAGTATTACGTGTTCATTGTGGCGGCGTTCGCGCTGAGTCATCTGTGGACGCGGTTACGCGAGAAGCCGATGCTGCCCGTTCGGGAGATGCTGGCGTTCAGCCTGGGCGGTCTGTTGACCGGGGGCAGTCTGATGGTGATCTTCGCCAGCCAGGGTATCCTGGCGGAAATGCTCATCATTGCGCAGGGGACGGCGGCCTATAACGCGCTCGGCTATGACCGGGATGAGTTCCTGTTTGGGATGGGCAACGGCCTGTATTCGCGCTGGCTGCGCTGGTCGCCGCTGCTGATCCTGGCGGCGGTGAGGCTGGTCGGCTGGCTGGCGCGGCGCGGCTGGCGCGATGGTCTGCTGGCGGGGTGGCGGCTGGCGCTGCTGTGGTTCGTGGGTGGGCTGGCTTTCCTGCTGGTGCAGGCGAAGGGCTTCGACACGCACTGGCTGCCGCTGCTGCCGCCGCTGTGTCTGTTCGCGGCTGCGGCGATCAGCCCGACGCGGGAGCGCGTGCGTTCACTCACTGGCGCGCAGGTGATCGTCGGGTTGGGCGCGCTGGCGATCCTGATCGGCAATACGTGGGTGCCCTACTGGCCTTATGCTATCGGGCAGCAATCGCAGGTGGCCTATTATGAGCACTTCGTCGCGGGCGATCTGCGTGCAGCGGAGTCTTTGCAGGTGGTAAGCTATCTTCAGCGAGACCTTGCACCGGGCAGCAGCCTGTATATCTTCGGGTTCCGGCCGGAAGTCGCGTTTATGGGCGGTTGGCGTCCGGCGGCGCGTTTTCAGGCGCAGTTTCCGTTAGTGGCTCCCTGGTTCCCGGCAGGATGGCGTGATGAAACGGTGACGACGCTATGGGCGGCGCTGCCGCCGGTTGTGCTGATTGTGCAGAATGATTATATGCCCTGGGTCACCGGGCAGGATGCCGACAGTCATGTGCTGCTGCAGGACCTGACCGAACTCAATAACTGGTTGATGGCGAATTACACGCGTGAAACGCAGATCGGAAACTTTTTCATATGGCGCAGGAACAGCACGACGCAGGGATAAGTATCGTCAATGGCGTCACAATTCGCCCGGCCACCCGTGCGGATCTGCCCGCACTGGCGGACTTCATCCGGCGCTTCGTCGATAGCGGGGAACTGCTGCCGCGCACGCTCGATGAACTGGAAGACCTGCTGGAGCACTTCTTCGTCGCCATTGACGAAGAGGAAGAGATGGTCGGCTGTGCGACGCTGGAGATCTACAGCAAGAAGCTGGCCGAGCTGCGCAGTCTGGCGGTGTCGCCCAAAGTGCAGGGGCGCGGGGTCGGCAAGCGGCTGGTGCAGGTCTGCATTGATCTGGCGCGAGAGCGCAACGTCTTCGAGGTGATGGCGATCAGCGCGCAGGATGATTTTTTCATTGCTTGCGGCTTTGATTACACGCTGCCACGGCTGCGCCGCGCCTTCTTTATGCAGACGCGCGACGAGCTTTAGGCAGGTAACGGGCATGTTAGATCGCGGGGGGCAGCGGTACAATAGGCTGCGACCCGCACACGCAGCCTGACGAGGTTCCCGGTGGGACTGGCTTTCTTCCTGTTTGGCGCGCTGGCCACTTTCATCTTCATCCTGAATAACCTGTGGCGGACTGTGCGCCGTCAGCAGGCGATCAGCTTCTGGGGGCTGCTGCTGGCCTTCATGGTGGCGCTGCTGCCGATTACCGGGTTGATCGTCGATAACCTGGAAGATGCGCGCTTTGATCTGCTGGAGCAACTGATGTTCCTGCTGATCATCCCCCTGCTGATTACGCATGTCGCCCTGACGGTCATTGATCTGGTGAGGCCGAAGCGCCGCCGCAGTGGTCGCGGGGTGCTGGGTGTGGGCATCGCGGTGCTGCTGCTGGGCGCGAACATGAGCTATGCGCTGGTGTCGCGGACGATCGAGCTGACGCGGACGTCGGTTGTCGTGCGGCCGACGCCGATCAACACGACGCCGAGCTTTCTCGATCCGTGCAGCTTCGAGGTGATCGGCGTGGAGTTCCTTGATATTCTGCTCGGCAGGCTGGCGAATGATGCGGGCCTGTCGGTAGATGCGCTGCTGGCGGTCTTCGTGGAAGACGGCAGCGCGACGCTCGGCCAGTTGGTGCGCGCGAATGAGGGCAACCCGCTGGAGACGGTCGGCGACATTACGGATGCGATCGAGCAGTTGCTGCTGGAGAAGGCGGTGATCTGCGAGGACATCCCCTCGATCGGGATCCCGCTGATTGTGCGGACGCAGATCGAGCCGCGCCTGGTGGATGCAATCGACGCGGATTTTGACACGCTGCTGCTGGCCTTCGAGAGCTTTGGTGCGCCAGGGGTGGAAGCGCCGCCGACATCGGCGGACCCGGTTACGCCGGCACCGGCACAGCTTCAGGCGACGCGGGCGGCGATTGTGGCGGCCATCCCGACGCTGGAGATCCCACCGACGGCGACCTTCACGCTGACGCCGACGATCACGCCGAGCCTGACGCCCACCCAGACGCGCACGCCCTTCCCGACTTCTTCGCCGACGCCGACGCGCGAGCGCTTCGTCACGGCGACGCCCAGCCCGACGCCGACGCTGCCAAGCCCGTGCCTGGCGACGGCCAGCTTCAACGTTAATATGCGCTCGCTGCCTGATCTGGAAGAGGGCGACATCGTGCTGACGATCCCGTTTGAGGCGGCATTCGCCGTGTTCGCCTCGAACGCGGACCGGACGTGGTGGTACGCTGAATACGAAGGCGAAGCGGGCTGGGTCAGCGACGAGTTCATCCGGCTGACGAGCGCCTGTTTTGATCTGCCGACGCGCAGGCCCTGAGCGCGAACACGTCATGTGTACAGATTCAGTGTGACTTTAAATGAAAACGGGGCGGTCTCAGTGAGATCGCCCCGTTTGTGTACTGCGGAATTACGCCGGAAGGCGTGATTACATCATGCCGTCCATGCCCATGCCGCCACCAGCCGGCATCGGTTTTTCCGGTTCCGGCACGTCGGTGATGAGGGCTTCGGTGGTCAGGATCATGGCCGCGATGGAGCTGGCGTTTTCAACCGCGCCACGGGTCACCTTGGCGGGATCGGGGATGCCAGCTTCGATCATGTCGGCGTATTCGCCGGTCATGACGTTGTAGCCGATGCGGTGGTTCTTCTTTTCGGCCTGGGCGCGGCGGACGTTCTCGATGATGACAGCGCCGTCCTGGCCGGCGTTGGCTGCGATCTTGCGCATCGGGACTTCCAGGGCCTTGCGGACGATGTTCACGCCGGTGTTTTCGTCTTCGTTGTTGAGTGCGAGGTTAGCCAGGGCCTGAACAGCGTTCACCAGGGCGACACCACCACCGGGCACGATGCCTTCTTCGACGGCGGCGCGGGTGGCGCTCAGGGCGTCCTCAACGCGGTGCTTCTTCTCTTTCAGCTCGGTTTCGGTCGCGGCACCCACGCGGATGACGGCGACACCACCGGCCAGCTTGGCCTTGCGTTCCTGCAGCTTCTCGCGATCGTAATCGCTGGTGCTGTTCTCGATTTCGGTTTCGATTTCCTTGACGCGGGCCTTGATGGCGCTCTCTTCACCGGCACCATCGACGATGGTGGTATCGTCCTTGGTGCTGACGACTTTGCCGGCGCGGCCCAGGTCCTGGATGGTGACGGTTTCCAGCTTGCGGCCGGTTTCTTCGCTGATGACGGTGCCGCCGGTCAGGACGGCGATGTCGCGCAGCATGGCCTTACGGCGATCGCCGAAGCCGGGGGCCTTGACGGCCAGGACGTTGAGCATGCCGCGGATCTTGTTGAGGACCATGGTGGCCAGGGCTTCGCCGTCGACGTCTTCGGCGATGATGACCAGTTCGCGCTTGCCGATCTGGATCAGTTTTTCAAGGATGGGCACGATGTCCTGAGCAGCGCTGATCTTCTTGTCGTAGATCAGGATGTAGGGTTCATCGATGCTGGCTTCCATAGCGTCGGGGTTGCTGATGAAGTAGGGGCTGATGTAGCCGCGATCGAACTGCATACCCTCGACGTATTCGGTCTCGAATTCCAGACCGCGGGATTCTTCAACGGTGACGACGCCGTCTTTGCCGACCTTATCCATGACTTCAGCGATCAGGTTGCCGATTTCGGTATCCTGGGCGCTGACGCTGGCGACGTTGGCGATTTCCGCCTTGGTGTCGATCGAGGTGGCCTGCTCGAGGATGAATTCGCTGACCTGCTTGGCGGCTTCCATGATGCCACGCTTCAGGAGCATGGGGTTAGCGCCAGCGGCGACGTTCTTCAGACCTTCGGTGACGATGGCCTGGGCGAGCACGGTGGCGGTGGTGGTGCCATCACCGGCGATGTCGTTGGTCTTGGTGGCGGCTTCCTTGAGGAGCTGCGCGCCCATGTTCTCAAACGGGTCTTCGAGTTCGATTTCCTTAGCGACGGTGACGCCATCGTGGGTCACGGTCGGTGCGCCGAACTTCTTGTCAAGCGCGACGTTGCGGCCCTTGGGGCCCAGCGTGGTGCTGACGGCGTTGGCGACTTTATCCACGCCAGCCTGCAGCTTGCGGCGGGCGTCTTCGCGGAAAACCAGTTGCTTGGCCATGTGTCTCGTTCCTCCAGTTGCTAGTGTGCTGTGCTAGTTGTTCGTGCTAGTTGTGGAAACAAAAAATCCTGGTGCGTGTCGTTGGGGGCCGGTGGGGCTTACTCAACGATGCCCAGGATATCGCTTTCCTTCATGATGAGGAGCTTCTTACCGTCGATCTTGATTTCGGTACCGGCGTACTTGGCGAAGAGCACGGTCTGACCCTCTTCGACGTCCATGGGGATGCGGTCGCCATCATCGTCCTTGCGGCCGAGGCCAACGGAGAGGACTTTGCCGGTCTGCGGCTTTTCTTTGGCGGTTTCTGGCAGCAGCAGGCCGCTTGCCGTCTGTTCTTCCTGCTCGATGGGTTCAACCACGACGCGATCCCCGAGCGGGCGAATCTGGGTAGCCATAGCTGAGTTCCTCCTGTTATGATTACAAGATAAGTTATGCAAAAGGGATGCGCAAAACGCGCACAAACTTCACCCTAACGGATTAGCACTCTCAGTGTAGGAGTGCTAACCACACGGCCCGCATCTTAGCATAATGGGGCTTTTTTGGTCAAGATTTCTAGCAAAGTTTTTACGTAAGTGCCAGATGAGAAAGTGGGGGAGGTCTGCTGGTCGCTGAGTGGCGGCCAGCTATGGTATGATTTCTGACGATATGACAGATGCCCCCGCCTGCCGATTGCTGAGATGGTGATCTCCGGGCGTACCTTTAGTTTTGGCCCGGGTGGCTGGTGGTAAACTGAACGTATTCACTGCCATCGACGGTGTCAGTGACCTCATGACCTCGTGACATGACATCGCAGACGCGAGACTGAGAATAAGCGGGTATAACTGAGATATAATCGCAGCGTGGTCGGCAGCCCCGGCCCGACGCCATCCATACAGACAGGACGAGCAATGCGTATTCTGATAATTTCCGACATTCACGCCAACCTGACGGCGTTTGAGACGGTCATGAAGCACGCCGAAGGTCAGTGGGATTATGTCTGGTGTCTGGGCGATGTGGTCGGCTATGGGCCGGACCCGAACGAAAGCGTGGCGCTGCTGCGAACGCTGCCGCATCTGTGTCTGGCGGGCAATCACGACTGGGCGGCGCTGGGTCGGCTGGATGTGCGGACGTTTAATCATGATGCGCGCCGGGCCGCCGAGTGGACGCAGGAGACGCTGACGCCGGAGAATATCGCCTATCTGGAAGCGCTGCCGGTGACATTTGTGATCGGCTCGTATACGCTGGTACACGCCAGCCCGCGCGAGCCGGTCTGGGAATATATCCTGGAGCCGCTGGGGGCGGCGCTGAACTTCCCGCATTTTGAGACACCATACTGCTTCGTCGGTCATACGCATCAGCCGGTGATCTACGAAATGATCAGCGATAATGGCGACACCCGCGAGCGCGCCCCGCGCTACAGTCAGCCGCATCAGCTCAACGGGCAGCGGCAGATCATCAACCCGGGCAGCGTCGGCCAGCCCCGCGATCAGAACCCCAATGCCGCCTATGGTCTGCTCGACCTGGAGGCGGGCGTCTTCGAGCATCGGCGGGTGCCGTATGATATTTCCGCCACGCAGAAGCGCATGCGCCAGCATGGTCTGCCGGAACGCCTGGTTGCGCGGCTCGAGCACGGCTGGTAAGCTTACGCGGCAACGCGTGATCATCCATTTGCGGCCGCTGGGCCGATAGATCAGACCTATGAGCGATGAACTCAGTCCTAAGATGCGTGCCTATCTCGCCGAAGTGTACCGGCTGTCGGACATCGAATCGGAGCAAAATGGCTATGTGAGCACCTCTGCACTGGCGGAGCTGCTTGATGTGAGTGCGCCGGCGGTCAACCGCATGGTCAACCGGCTGAAGGAGCTGGGCCTGCTGGAGCATGAGCCTTACCAGGGCATCCGCCTGACAGATGCCGGTCGGACGGCGGCGCTGAAGCAACTGCGCAGCCAGCGCATCGCAGAATCGTTTCTGGTGAATGTGATGCAGTTCGATTGGGATGTTGTCGCGGAAGAAGCGCATCAACTCGGCGGTGCGTTGAGCGAGACGCTGCTGACGCGCATGATCGAAATGGCGGGTAATCCGACGCACTCGCCGCATGGCGAGCCGATCCCTACATCTGAGGGCGAGCTGCCGCCCGTCAGCGATGAGCTGCTCTCGGATTGTCCGGCGGGCAGCGTCGTTGAGGTGACGCGCATGCGCACCCGTGAGGCCGACCGGCTGAATTACATCGCCGCGCTTGGTCTGCTGCCAGGTGCCCGGCTGGAAGTGCTGCACACCGCGCCGTTCAACGGGCCGATGCAGCTCAAGATCGGCAGCGAGTACCGCATTATTGGCTACAACCTGGCGGAGCTTATCCGCGTGAAGAAGGTTAGCAGCGTTTAACATCAGCAACGGCTGATGCTTTCTCCTCCGCTGGTTTGAGACATAATCGGGGGCAGTGCCCCCTCACTCCCTCTTTCGGCGTCCTGCGCCGCACCCTCATCAGATGTTTTTCCACATGGTTGACCATCTGTTCGCCCCTGCAGGTCGAAGCTGGCCTAAGCTGGGTCGCGTGTCTGTACCTTAATAACAGTCACGGGGCTTGCGGCGCGGTTTCGCTCATGGGCGGTTGTGACCGGGGCTAGTGGCTGAAAATGGCTGCCCGCCCCTGCACCATCTTCGCCAGCCGCGTGTGGACGGACTGAGGCAGCCGCCCTGTAACAGTCGTTTGAGATGTGCGACCGGAATATGCGGTTGATCACCTGTGAGCGAGACGACGAGAGACAGAGGGACGATGATGTCACATGCCATGCTGCGCCCTGGGGCGCAACCGGGCAGCCCGCCGATGCGGGTCAAGAGCCTGGACGCGGGCGGTCGCGTCGGTGGCTACCTGCTCGTGTGGGGCGATGCCCACACCCGTGATCTGCAGGGTGAGTACTTCACGCCGCAGACGGAACTCGGCCTGGAGTGGTACGAACGGCGACCCGTGCTGTATCACCACGGCCTGGATGATGCGGTCAAGGCCGCCGTCATCGGCCAGATTGATCGGCTGCTTGCGGATGAGATCGGCATCTGGGCGGAAGCACAGCTTGATCTGCGGCAGCGCTATGTGCGCGCGGTGCATGATCTGGTGCAGCGCGGTCAGTTGCACTGGTCATCGGGCAGCCTGGCGCATCTGGTGCAGGTCGCGGACGATGGGCGCATTCTGCGCTGGCCTATCGTCGAAGGCAGCCTAACACCGACCCCCGCCGAGCCGCGCCGGACGGATGTCCACACGCTCAAGAGCGCCTATGCGACGCTGGGCCTGGATACGACGCGGCTGCAACTGCATCACCCTGCGGCTACAGACCCAGACCTAACCCCACAGAAAGGTGAATCCATGCTGAACGTACAGCACAATGCACAGAAACAACTGCCGATCGCCAGCCAGCAGGACGCCGCCGCGTCGATCCACGTCGGCAGCGAGTATGACGCGCTGGAGGCGGGCGATCTGCTGCACGGGTATATGATCCTGCGGGCGGCGAAGGGCTTCCGGGGCGTCAGCGAGCGCTACGCCAACGCGCTGGCGCATAAGCTGCAGCACGCCGGGCTGACCAGCGCGCTCAAGGCGAACGAACTCGCTTATAGCACGCAGACTGGCTTCGGTGATGAGTGGGTGCCGGAGTTATGGAGCGCGCAGATCTGGAACAAGGCGCGCACGGGTAACGTGGTGCTGCCGCTGTTCCGTGCGATTGAAATGCCGTCAAATCCGTTTGAACTGCCGGTGGAGGGGACTGATCCCGTCGTCTACTACGTCAATGAGACAAGTGACGAGGGGCAACTGACGCTGGGCGCGGGCAATACGGTGCCGGATAGCAAGATCGGCACGGCCAAGGTGCCGCTGGTCGCCAGGAAGCTGGCGCTGCGGGTCGGCTTCAGCAGTGAGTTGGTCGAGGACAGCATCGTACCGGTGCTGAACATCTACCGCGAGCAGGCGGTGCGCGCCATCGCCGACGCCATCGACACGGTGCTGCTCAATGGCGATGTGGTCACCAGCGGGACGGGCAACATCAACAGCGACCACGCCGCGCCCGCTGCCGGATCGGTCTACCTGGCGATGAATGGCGTGCGCAAGCTGGCCCTGACGCAGCATGGTACCGATCAGGAGAATCAGGCACCGACGCTGGCTGATCTGCGGCGGGTGCGCTTCGGCCTGCCGACGCGCTACGCGGCGCGTCCGGCGGATCTGGCGTGGATCGTCGATGGCAACACCTACGCCGCCCTGCTGAATCTGGAGCAGTTCCTGACGATGGACAAGGCGGGGCCGCTGGCGACCGCGCAGACGGGTCAGATTGGCTACGTGGACGGCATCCCCGTATTCCTGAGCGCCGCGCTGCCGCTGACCGAGGCCGACGGCAAGGTCGGTGGCGGGACGAACGACCGGGGCACCGCGATCTGTGTGTATCGTCCGGGCTGGTTCGTTGGCTACCGCCGGCGCATCGCGGTCAATGTGGATTACCTGCCGTACTATGACGCCTATCAGCTCACGGCGACGGTGCGGCTGGCGTTCGCCCACTTCGACAACGACGTCGCCGCCGCGCTGTATAACCTGGCCGTCTAAATGCGAAAGCCCCCTCGGCGCTGTGCTGAGGGGGCTTTTCTGTTTTTCTGATGTAATACGGCGCTGATTACAGGCCGAGTTTGCTCTTGAGGTCGGTCAGGAACTGCTGTTCGCTGGCGCTGATCTTGTCGCCCGTGCCGAACAGGCCGCCACCCGCTGCACCTGCGATCTTCTCCGCCAGGCGCAGGATAAAGCCCTTGACGTCGCTCGCTTCGTCACCGAGGCCGCCGAGCAGGTCATCCAGGCCACCCAGATTGTCGAGGACAGCGGCAGGGTCCAGGTTGTCAAGATCGATATTGAGGTCGAAATCCTTGAGGCCGCTGAGCAGGCCGCCGATCAGCTCATTGCCTTCGAATTCCTCAGCAGCTTCTTTGAGGAATTCACCCACTGAGCCTACTTCACGGAATTTGCCGATGATACCACTATCGCTGGATTTGAGGATGCCACCGACGACGTTCTGAATTACGGGCAGCAGCTTGTTGATGAGGTCCTGAATATCCATTGCAGACATTTCCTTCCATATATGTTGTGTCATGCGTTCAATATGAACGGAAAATGCCAGGACTATTCGATGCCAACTATGCATGTAACCTGCTGATTTGTCAAATCATAAAGAGTTTAAATCCTGTAGAAACGGGGGAAATGCAGCAGACCGCAGAAAGAAGAGACGCACGCAATGCGTGCGTCTGGCACTAAACCTCAGTTACGCTACGGATTCAGCAGCTATTGAGCTGTGAATACCCAAAATCAGAAAGGGCCAGCCCTGCCTCGTGATCGGGCACGGCGGCGCACAGGTTATGGCTCAACTGTCGTTGCGGGGGTACATGGGCACGGCGATATCGACGAACTTCGCCCAGCCCTCACCGGCCAGCAGTCTGCGCTGTTCTTCGTCCAGTACCAGAACCAGATGATCATCACCGGTCTTGAGTTCGATGGTGAGATCGTCTTTGCCATCTTCGACGATTTCTTCGAAGCACTGGCGCTCGTAGCCTTCCGGATATTTCAGGAATTGGCCCAGGCAGCGCTCGCAGGTGGCCAGGTGGTGGCCACAAACGTTACGATCAATCTTAACGTACATCCTTCGCCTCCTCTGGCAACACAGAGTCCTCTCTACCCTGCAATTATCCCAGGCAACGCGGATTACCCGTAGTTGCAGATGTCATAAGCTAGGGGTGATGTATGCGACCGCCCAAACCTGAAAAATACTCATCAAACATATTGTTCCATCTGGCACAAAGGCGCGTATCATAGCGGGCGTGAGATCGAACTACCTGTAAAAACGGCCTGAAAAACGGCCTGATATGCCGTGTGTGAGGAACAAAATGGAACTGACTGCTCCGAATCGACTGAGTACGCTGGAAATCGTGTTGGATGGGCTGATGCGTCGCTATCAGGAACGGGTGCCGGATGTCGGCGGCATCATCGCGGCGATGCAGGAAGCTGGCCTGATCGCGCAGCCCGGCGACATTGAAAATGATCATATTGCGTTTCGTACGATGGGCGTGCCGCAGTTGGGCATCGCCAGCCTGGAGCGCATCTTCCTGCATTATGGGTATCAGAAGCGCGATTACTACAACTTCCCGGCGAAGAAGCTCAACGCTTACTGGTATGCGCCGCCGCAGCCGGAGTATCCGCGTATCTTCATCAGCGAACTGCGCGTGGATGATCTGAGCGAGACGGCGCAGCGCATCATCCGCAGCTACACGGACGAGGTGGCGACTGATCCTGTGGACGCGCTTGATCTTGACGATGGTGCGGCGGTCGATGCGTTTTTGCATCAGGCGCTGTGGCGTCTGCCGACGCTGAGTGACTACGAGACGCTGGCCGCCGAGAGCGAATACGCGGCGTGGGTAATCTATAATCGCTACTACCTGAACCACTTCACGATTACGATCCACAATCTGCCGGAAAGCGCGAACACGATCGCGAAGTTTAACGACTTCCTGGAGGCGCGCGGCTTCCAGCTCAACGACAGCGGCGGCAAGATCAAGGTCAGCGATGATGGCCTGCTGCTGCAAAGCTCCACGGTGGCGCAGATGATCGACGCGGAGTTTGCGGATGGTCGTGGCGGCACGGTGACGCGCAGCATCAGCGGCAGCTACGTTGAATTCGCGGAACGTCGCCCACTGCCGGAGTTCAGCGATGCGGCGGCCCTGGATCGGGCGCAGCGGCGCGATGGATTTGAGGCGAGTAACGCCGATAAAATCTTCGAGAGCACCTACAGCGATCAGACGCGCAAACGCGGCTGAGACGCCATTGAGACGCCATCACGCAGACGCGAAAAGGGCCGGTATGATCCGGCCCTTTTGCGTAGGTTCAGAGGTGCGTGGTGTGCCTACAGGATATGTGCTTACAGGATACGTGCTTACTCAATATCGACTTTGCGTTTGGGTTCGTCGCTGTCTTCATCGACGACGCGCACGACTTCCAGCTTAAGCTCCAGCACGAGGGCGCTGACGGCACCGAGCAGCATCAGCGGCCCGGCGAAGACGGTCAGCGTGCCAGCGGCGATGACGGTCGGCGTCAGGGGTAGCTCGATGACGATTTCGCCGTTTTTCTTGCGGACGATCAGGCGGCGGACGTTACCCTGCTGGATGAGATCTTTCACGCGATCAACAACTTCAGTACCGCTGACTTCGATTTCCTCGACCCAGGTCTTCTCGTTCTTGCGTTTTTCGTCTGACATGGTGTTTTGTTTTCCTCATGGGCTAGGTGGATTGCTCTATGCGTGCCTATACGCAGCAATGCGGGGCGGGTTGCAATCGGCGAAGATGGTGTGATGCGTTCAGCGGTCGAGGTTGCGGGTGAGGTAGATGATTTTCTCCATGCCGTAGCCGACATCGAGCATGACGGTGTACGAATCCTCAAAGCCGAGCCGACGATAGAGCGCCAGCGCGCGCGGGTTGGCTTCCGCGACGCCGATTTCGATTTGTCTGACGCGCATGGAGGGGGCGTAACGCATGAGGTCGTAGATCATGGCCGTGCCGATCCCCTGGCTGCGCCACGATGGCGATACGACCAGATCGCTGATTTCCGCACTGCGGGACCAGCGCATAATCTGGCCATAGCTGAGGATCGCGCCGGTGTTCTGTTCCACAGCGACGACGCCCATGCCCTTGCAATGGTCATAGAGGGCGATGGCGCGCTCGACCAGAGCGCGGGCGCGGTTGCGATCGTAATCGCGCCAGCAATCGGCGAGCAATCCCCACAGGTCTCCGCGCTCCACCGGGCGCAATCGCCAACGATCGGTTGCCGGCAGTGGGACGTAGGACATCAATGGGTCGGTGTGACCTAGATCGTTAACATTCATAAACGTATCATAACGCAAATCCGGCGTAATCACCCGTAAGAAAACGGTTAAAGGCAAAAAGACCTGTCAGGGCCTAAGACAACTCTATCAGCAACGGGCGGCAAATCATCCTGCTAAATAATCCTCATGCGTTTTTCTCAGTCGGCTTTGGGATGTCGTCTATAATGAAATCTGACCTATTTATTGAGGAGACATGCTTTATGCTGCGCAGACGAATAATGTGGGCGCTGGTGATAGTCGGTGTGCTGACGCTGGCGCTGCCCGCGCTGGCGCAGGATACAATCGCTCCGGGGGATACCGTCAGCGGCGAAACTAACGCGGTCGTGAGTTATAACATTGATCTTGAAGAGGGCCAGAGCGTCAGCATTGCGGCGGAATCTGAAGATTTTGATACGTATCTCGTCCTGCTCAACAGCAGCGGCGAAGAGGTCGCTTATGATGATGACGGCGGCGGCGGCCGTAATAGCCGGCTGAACTTCGTGGCACCGGCGACGGACACCTACACGATTAATCTACGGGCATTCGCGGGAGACCCAAGCGGCAGCTACACGCTCAGTGTGGAGTCACTCAGCATCAGCGAGATGGCCTACGGCGATAGCGTCACGTTTGAGCCGGACGGCAGCCAGGCCTACTTCCTGGCGTTCCAGGCGTCGGCGGGCGATGTGATCAACATTTATGCCGAGAGCGAACAGGATACCCGCGTCGTGCTGGCTGATGCGCAGGGCGAGGAGATCACATCGGATGATGACCGGGGCATTGGCCTGAACCCGTATATCCGGCGCTATCGTCTGGCAGAAAGCGGCATGTATCAGATCGTGCTGGAAACGCTCTTTGATGATCCGCTGGAAAGCCCGGTTACGGTCACGCTGGAGCAGACCGAACCGCTGCTGGTCGGCGCTGATGGGGTCGATTTTGTCCTCGGCGAAGTGACCGAGGTCGAAGTGCTGGAATTCGAGGCGCTGGCCAATACCAGCTATCGCATTGATTTCACGTTCAGCGATACGGAAACGTACTCGCAGATCGAAGCGATGGAAGCCGCCGAGATGTACTTCTCGCGGGTGAGTTCGACTTACTCCGGCGTCAGTGAGGGGCAGTTTGTCTTCACGCCGGAAGCCGCCGGGCGTATCCGCGTCATCGTACAGTCGAACGAGAGCTTCAACGGCCTGATGAACGAAGTCACGATCAGCGTACGGCCGGTTGAGTAAGCTGTGTTGAGTAAGCTGTAATGGGGCTGCAGGGGCGTCGTCCCCTGCAACCCTGTACCCTGTCTGATCGCCACGCAGGTTGTTTTTGTTCACAGCAGAGCGTCAGATCGCGTGCTTGACACTTCTATGATGGAAGCTTAACACAATTTTTGCATCTTTAAGGTCACCTGACCTCAACGTCTGCGTATAGTGAGTGGGGGCAAGGCCAAAGCCATACCCCATTGAGAATGAATTGTCCAATTAAAGACAGAAAGGAACTGCCATGCTCAAGCGGCTTGGATTGCTGCTGACGCTTATGGGCTTACTCGTCATCAGCGGCGTTAGTGCGGCTCGCAGCCCGCAGGAACTGACGGCGCTGGCCTCTTATTACGGGGAAGATAACGTCATTTTTGCCAGTATTCGCACGGACCCCGGCTTTTTTGAAACGCTGGACGGGGTGTTGTCGCGGGTGCAGCGTTTCTTCCCGGATGATGTGCCGCCGGTCAGTGTGACTGATCTGCTCGATACAGCGGCGATGCAGCTCAGTGGTGAGGACTTCGCCAGCGGCGTCGGCACCTGGCTGGGCGAGACGGCTGCTGTCGGCATGGTGCTGACCCCTGAAGTCGCTGAACGGATGAACAACAACGAAAGCCCGCCGCTCCTGATCGGGCTGGAAATCAGCGATGCGGGGGCGGCGGAGACGTTTATCGAAGCTCAGTTGCCGCGCAACGCCGACAACGAGGTCACGGGCTATACCGTCAACCGGGAATCGGGCTTCGTCGTCTACACGCCGGATGACCCGAATAATCCGTTTATCGCCCTGGGCAGCGATGCGCTCTTCGTGGCGACCTACCCTGACATCCTGCCGCTGACCGCGCCGGCGTCGTCGCTCAGCGCGAGTGGTGATTTCAACACGCTGATCAGCGCGCTGCCGGAGCCGGATTACAACGCGGTCTTCTATCTGAATACGCCTGCGCTGAATGAAACCGTGCTGGCGGCCAACGAGGATATGGGCATGCCCACCACGCCGCTAACGCAGCAGCTCACCGATCTGAGCGGCTCACAGGCGTGGGGCTTCACCATTCTGCAGGGCGATACGCTGACAGTTGATCTTGCGGCGCGCTTCAGCAATCCGGATGCTGTGTCCGAGCTGGGCATCGAACTGCCGGTCGTCCCGCCGATTGACCCGGCGTTTACGGCGCGCATCCCGGCGGACAGCGTGCTGGTGATACAGTCGCCGGACTTCGGCCCGACGACGCAGACCAGCCTGGATCAGATACGGACGCTGAGCCGTTTCATCGATGAGAACGGCGGCCTGCTGGCTCTGATAGGCATCCCGTCTGAATTCCTCGCGCCGGAGGAAGCGTTCGCGATGGAGAGCTTCAGCCTGAATGGTGTTCTGGCGCTGGTCAATACGAGCTTCAGCGGCCTGACCGGGCTAAGCCTGGAACGTGACGTACTGCCGGTGCTGGATGGCGATGTCGCCAGCTATGTCCGCGTGCTGCCAGGGACCCGCCCTGAGCTGCCAGTGACCCCGGATTTTGGCCTGATCTTCCAGACCAGCAACGAAGCCGGTGCGGAAGCGCTGGTCGACAGCCTGATTTCAGCGAGCAACGCCTACGGCAGCGGCTTCACGGTGGAAGCGTACGGCGAGGGCGCGGCGCTGGTCATCCCGGCCCTGCGCGACCTGAGCGGCATCGATGATCCGGCGCTTGATCTGCTGTTTGCGGCCCCTGGCGACATTTTCGCCTTCGGGACGCGCCCGGCGGTCGAGTATACGCGCGGTGATGGCCCCGGCCTGGATAGCACCGCTACCTATCAGGCGGCCTCGACGGTCTTTTTGCCGAACCCCACCAACCTGCTGTACATCGACGTGGCACCGCTGGGCACGCTGCTGGAAGACCTGATCGACAATGGCACGCTGCCGCTCTCGCAGGAAATCGTGCAGGTGCGCGCCGCGCTCAGCCTGCTGGAGAGCGCGACGATCACCAGCACAATGACCGATGACCCGACGCTCGCGGTGTCGCGCATGACGCTGACGCTCGGCGAGACACCGGTCATCCTGGGGCCGGGCACCTGATGCGGTGCCTGAGCGATGAGCCGTTATCAACCTGCTGATCAGAAGATACTGAGAGGATGAAGATGCACATCAAACGATTCTGGTTGATCCTGGTCGCCCTGGCCCTGATGATCGGCGCGCTGCCCGCGCTGGCCCAGAGCGATCAGACCCCTGATCTGACGGACCTGGCACGCTATGCGCCCGCCGACACGACCATCTACGCGGCGCTGCGCAGCGACCCGGGCTATATCGAAACGCTTAATTCTGTCATCGCACGGCTGGCCCCGGCACTGAACCTGCCGGATGGCATCAACGTGAACTTCCTGCTGGATCAACTCGCAAGCGAAATCGATGGTGACTTTGACAGTCTGTTCCGGCCCTGGCTGGGCGACAGCGTCGCGCTGGCGCTGGCGGAGCTGAACGAGTTCGGTGATTTTGACGTATCCATGATCGCCTTCAGCGTTGCCGACCGCGAAGCGGCGACCCGCTTTATGGATACGTTGCTGGCCCAAGCGGGCTTCGAAGATTTCACCATCGAAGAGACGATGCAGGGCACGCGCTACTTCGCCCCGGATCGGCCCTGGGAAGGCGTCTATCTGACGGATGACGCGCTGATCAATTACAACAATCCGCTGCAGGACGCCCCGTTCAGCGCGCCGGAAGCCGCGCTGGCTGATAGCGACACGTTCAGCGCGGTGATCGGGCGTCTGCCTGCGCCGTCCTATAACATCATCGCCTATGTTGACTTCCCGGCACTGGTGGCTGCGAACATGGATTTCGAAGCGATGGCACCCGAGGGCATGGCCCTGCTGAGCGGCCTGCCTGATCTGCTGACCGGCAGCGAACCGCAGGCCTGGGGCGCGACGATCCTGCAGGGGCGCTCGCTGACGATTGACTTCGCACAGCAGCTCAACGCAGAGGCCGCCGCACAGCTCGGTATGCGAGTCAGCAGTGAATCAACGGTGGACCCGGCGTTTGCGCGCTTCGTCCCGGCGGACGCAACTTTCGTCATCCACTCGATGGACCTGGGCGGTACTGTGGTGGAATCGCTGGCGCAGCTTGAACTGATCGGTGATACGGTCAGCGCATCGCTGGAAGACCAGATGTTCCCCGACCGCGACGCGGAGCAGACCGCCATGCTCGATGAGCTGGTCGCCTTCCTGCGCCTGAGCTATCAGGGGCTGACGGGGACGCCACTCGCTGAGGCGGCGGGTTGGGTCACTGGCGACTACGCGCTGTACAACGTCTTCTCAACAGATGATGAACTGCTCGGCGTGGACATCGGCGCAGTCATGGCGATGGACCCGGCCAATGCGGAACAACTGGCGGCGGGCCTGCTCAATGCGTTGGATTCATGGGGCGCGGATTACAGCGTCAGTGATGGCGTGGTGACTATCCCGACAGTGCGCGAAGCTGTCCAGCGGGCGCTGGACGTGCCAGCAATGGCCAGCCTGCCGAATCTCGATCTGCTGGTGGGCTATAGCGATCAGGTCTTCGCTATCGGCACGCGGCCCGGCGTCGAGGCGGCGCTGGCGGGTGCGGGCGGCCTGGATAGCAGCCCGGCCTTCATGACGGCGGCGGGCTTCCTGCTGCCGCAGTCGCAGAGCGTGGCCTATATCGATATGCAGCGGCTGGCGGATCTGCTGGACTGGGCCGCACTGAACGCACCCAACCGCGAAGCACGCGACGCCGAACAGGCGGCAGCGCTGGTGCGCAGCTTCGAAAGCTCGACGATCAGCACGCGCTACGACGAAGGCGGGCTGGGTCTGGTGCGTATGGTACTCACCCTGGGTGAATAGCCCCTGCGTGAATCGCTTCACGCTGTAGGGGCGCTGCCTCTACATCCCCGCCAGGGGGCACAGCAAAGACAAAGGGCCGGATGCTTCCGGCCCTGGCTGTTTCATAAGTTAGAGTTTTGAAACCATTGTCGCCTTAACTTGCTTCTTAAGGTTGCTTTATATTAACATAAGGGTGTGAGCTGAACATGGGGCGCGCTTCTCAATCTCTTCTCTCCTTGATGATTTGACCGTGCGAATTCCTTAGCCCCATGAGAGCCGGGACCCTAGAGTCCCGGCTTCCCTTTAATGGCATGGTCACTTTTCCGGTGAATTGCCAGGCGACCGGCTGAGGTATCAGCCGATGGTCAGGCGGGTCGGCGGCTTGCCGTCATCGTCGATGATGCGCAGGCGCTCACCATCCGCCGTATCCAGATAATCTTCTTCGAGACGATCCTCGTAGAGATCCTCTTCGTAGCGCTCATAGTAACGCTCATAAGGATCGGCGGGTGCGTTGTGGCTGCCATAGCGCGCGCTGAACGGCGACTGACGGTAAGCGTAGAACGCCTCGTCTTCTGCCTTGCGCTTGCGACGCTCCGCTGAGTAGGCGTCTTCGTCGTCGATGAAGATCGACGTCAGCAGCCAGGGCATCACCCAGAAGAGCAGCAGGAAGCCGAAGGGGAACGCCCACAGCCAGCCACCCCAGACGACCCAGCCGAGCAGGAAAAGCCACCAGAAATTCAAAATCCACGGACTTCTACGACGTCTACCAATCATTTCTACCTCGTCCACTCGCTACCTTATTCTTTATACGCGATGTGAAGCGCAGAAATTACATGAACGGTGCCGGTTTTTACAGGCTTCTTATAACTCTCTAAAGCGTCAGTAATGGCCTGATCCCGCGTACCGTGGCCGGGCGTATCTGCTGCCCTGCCCATCGATTTTGCTGCGCCCGGCCCATAATCGGCAAAAACCGCGTATTATAAGAGCACCGCCCTGATGAGCGATACGAGGGGTCCCTCATGAAACGCAAGAACGATCAAAAGCTCAAATGGACGCTGTACGAGCGCGGGTCGCGGTGGTGGCTGCTGCGCGTGGCGCTGATGCTGGTGGTGACCACAGGCGCGCTGGGGCTGCTCGTGCCACAGATGGATGATGCCGGTCGCATCGCCTACCTGGATGGGTGCGACATTGTCGTCGTGCATCTTGATGACCTGCGCCGCGAGCCGCTGCTGAACACATCGCCGGGCTGTGTCGAGACCTTCGACATTTCGCCGGATGGGCGCTGGCTGGCGTATACGATCCAGCATACGGTACATATCGCACCGCGCCATGCGCCCACACAGCCGACAGCCAGCATGTACGGCGGCGAAGCGGGCACGCACTGGTCGCCGCGCTGGTCGCCGGATGGCCGGGCCGTTGCTTACTGGTCGGTGCAGCCGGAGCCGGGCGCGCCCTGGCGTCTGATGGTCGCCCGGATGGATGCAGGCCGCGTGACGGCGATCCATGAAGTCGGCCAGTATGTGATCCGCAGCCCCCATGCGAGTTGGTCGCCAGATGGCGAGGCGCTGGTCTTCAGCATGTATTATGATGGCATCCTCGATCCGACGAGGGTTGATATCGCCAGTGGGCAGCGCACCCGGCTGACGGAGACATCCTGGGTTGAAGACGCGCCGGACTGGTCGCCGGATGGGCGCACTGTGCTGCTGTCGTCGCAATCTGACGGGCACTTCCGCGCGTGGACGATTGATCTGGCGTATCCGGCTCGCCCGGCGCAGGTCATCAGCAAGGCGGTGACCGTCTACACGCCGCGCTGGTCGCCGGATGGGCAGCGCATCGCCTTCGTGGGCGATGATCAAAGCGGGACGCAGGAGCAGTTCGATCTGTTCGTGATGAACGCAGACGGCAGCAACCTGATCCGTATTGCGGCGCTGCGCTCCGGTACGCGCATCGGCCCGGTGTGGCTGGATTAAAAGCGCGCAGATTAACCACAGTAATTTCACAATTCTTGACTATACTGGGACGGCCCATCAGCAGATGGGCGGCTCACTTTATCTGATAGAAATAGTCAAGGACGAGACTTATGCTTCACTTTCGCCGGGCAATCGGACTGCTGCTGATCGGTGTACTGGCCCTGGGCGGCGCAGCGCTCAGCGCGCAGGATGAGAGCGCCCCGCAAACCCCGGAGGCCATCTGCGAGGCAGCCACGCCCGCCGATGAACCGGAGACCCGCGAATATACCGAGCCGGCAGACGTCCTGAGCGCTGATACCGATTATCGCGCCGTCTTCTGCACGGAGGCCGGGCCGATCTACATCGACCTGTTCGAGCAGTTCGCCCCGGTCACGGTCAACAGCTTCGTCTTCCTGGCGGAGCAGGGCTTCTACAACAATACGACTTTCCACCGCGTGCTTGAGGACTTCATGGCCCAGGGCGGCGATCCGACGGGCACGGGCACCGGTGGGCCGGGCTATCAGTTCCGTGATGAGTTCGCGGGCTTCCTCGTGTTCGACCGGCCCGGCCTGCTGGCGATGGCCAACAGCGGCCCCGGCACCAACGGCAGCCAGTTCTTCATCACCCTGGACCCGACGCCATGGCTGAACTACCGCCACACCATCTTCGGTGAGGTGCTGCAGGGCCAGGACAACACCGAAGATCTGCGTCTGCGCGACCCGGAGCAGAACCCGGATTTCGAAGGGGCAGCCCTGGAAACAGTCGTAATCATCACCGATCCGGATAACGTCGAGACGACGTTCGTTGATGACACCGAACCTGCGACCGCTGAAGAAGTCGTCGCCGCCTTCGAGCCGCTGGCCGAAGTCGTCCAGCAGAATCAGCTCGACGTTAACGAGGTGACCGGCAGCTACACCGCCGAGGAAGTCCTCAGCAACGATTTGCCCGAAGACGCGCCCGAAGGTCTGGCGGATGCCTACAGCAGCGCACTATCGGACAACAACTTCGCGTATCGCGTGGTGGCCCAGGTCGATAATGTGGAGTGTGACGCCCAGTTTGGCTTCGATTTCATCCGCTACACGACCGACGCCTACGCCACCGCCGCAGACGCCGAGCAGGTGCTCGAGAGCGACATCCTGAACGAAATCAGCGCGGCGCAGGGCTTCGAGCCGCTGGAATCGCCCACGGTGGATGAACCCGCCTTCCAGCGCGACGCGACCGATTGTGGCGACAACGAAGCGAGCGACCTGCGCGTTTACCTGCAGCGTGGGCGCTACATCATCACGCTGGAATCGCGCTTCAACGCGGACGTGCTGACCCAGGTGCCGGGTGATACGGTGCTGGTCCGCCAGTTTGCGCCGCTGTTCGAGACGTATCTGAGCGAGGCCTATCGCAGCGAACTGCGGTAGTGCGGATTTTGCCCCTCAGCCCCTTTTCCGCTGGGAGAAGGGGTTGGGGTCAGCCGGCTGACCTGCCGGTGCTGAACCGGGTGCTGCTAAGCCTGCCTTAATTGGGCAGGCGATGAGAATCGCGTATGCTGTGAACAGCGCTGACTGAACGAGGAATGTTCGTATGACGCCGGATTGCGCAACGCTCATCTGCTTTCTGAATGGCCTGCTTGATCTGATCTTCCCGCTGTTGGCGGTGCTGTTTGTGATCGCCATCCTGCTTATGGCGCTGGGGACGCAGATTTACGGCGTGATTACGTTCTCTATGTGGAAGCTGCGGCGGCAAGCGCAGATGCTCGGCCCGGATGCGCGCAGCGAAATCGCCGGTGATGCGCCGGTGCCTCCGGCGGCCCACAACATCATCAGGCGCGCTGAATCGCTGGGCTTTGCGCGATTCGGCCAGTTGCAATCCAGGCTGAAGACCGAAATCGATTGGGTGCTGGTTGATCAGAGCCGGAGCGTGCTGCTGCTGGCTGTCCGGCATGAGCGCAGGCAGCACGCCGCCATCTTCTACACGCAGTTCAGCGATGGCTTTCTGCTGGAGACAGTCTACCCGCAGGGTATCCACATGACGCTGGACTGGACGCGGGTCGAGAGCGTCAAGAGCAGCCTGGAAGCCGCCTACGACTACCATCTGTATCAGGTTGAGCACGAGCGCGAGACGCACGGCGACGCGATCGCCTTTGAGGATATGTTCCAGGTCCAGGAATTGTATAACAGCACGGTGCGCCGGCAGTTCGAAGTGAAGACGGCGATAGCGCTGCATGAGAGCAGCCGAATGATGGCGCTGATGGGCCTGGGGACGATCATCACGACGATCGGCGGCGTTTACCTCGTGTTGACCGGGTTTGATCTGGGGCCGCTGGTGGCGACGATTCTGGCGCTGCTGCTGCTGGTCGCTCTGTTCCAGCGGGTGCGCCTGCCAGATTTTCTCGATACTGTTGATGGTCGCAAGAAGCAAAAGCGCTGATTTTTAGCGAACAGATCAGTTTTTCTTGCAATATCATGGATAAATTGGATATAACATAGCTGTAATGCTCGGGGGTCGTCGCCCCGGGCAACCCGCGTTGTTCTCGCGGCGTTGTTCGCCGGGATGGGATCGCCTGTGAAGCGGTAGGTGACGTATCCCATCCTGACGCTGTCAGACCCGATTTGCATCGGGTCTTGCGCTTTAATGGGCAATTCTGCGATGCGCCTGCGCTATACTTCTGGCATGAACATAACGAACATCGCAAACACCCCCTCACATGAGCCGCTGCGGCTGCTGGTCTTCAATCTGGTGACGGCTGCTGATCATCAGGTGCTGGCCTTCACGACGGACTGGCTGAACGCGCTGGCCCCGTATTGCAGCGTGCTGGATGTCGTGACGATGCAGGCCGGTCGGCTGGCAGTCGATCAGCGGGTGCGGGTCTTCTCTGTCGGGCGCGAGCGCGGCCTGAGCGAGCCGCAGCGCGCCGTGAACTTCTACGCGATCCTGCGTCGCCTGCTGCGCGAGCAGACTTACGATGCCTGCTTCGCCCATATGATGCCGCTGTTCGCCGTGATGGGCGCGCCGCTGCTGCGGGCGAAGCGCATCCCGATTACGACCTGGTACACGCACCGTCAGCGCACGCTGACGCTGCGCCTGGCGACCCGGGTCAGCCGCCACCTTGTAACCGCCGCACCGGATAGCTTCCCACTGGTGACGCCCAAACTGCGCGTACTGGGCCACGGCATCGATGCGGATTTCTTCACGCCGCCGGACGGCGACGCCGTGCGTCAGCGAAGGCGGATTGTGCAGGTGGCGCGCCTGTCGCCGATCAAGCATCAGCATGTGCTGCTGGAAGCCGCGCAGCCGCTCGATTGTGAGATTGTGCTGGTCGGCGATACGGCGGAGGGCCACAGCAGCGACTATCAGGCGCGGCTGCGGCAGCAGGTCGCTGCGCTGGACATGGGCGAGCGCGTCACGTTTACCGGGCAGCAGTGGCCGGGCCAGGTCCGCGACTGGCTGCGCTCGGCGGCAGTGGCGATCAACCTCAGCCCGCCGGGGCTGTTCGACAAGGCCGCGCTGGAGGCGATGGCCTGCGGCACGCCGACGGTCGTCAGCAGTGCGGCGTTTCATGAGCTGACCGGGCCGCATTCGCCCCTGCTGATTCTGCCTGCGCCGACGGATGTTGACGGCCTGCGCGAGCGCCTGACGACGCTGCTCGCGCTAAGCCCGGCTCAGCGGCAGACCATCGGGGCGCGCCTGCGATCCGGCGTGGTGGCGGGTCACAGCCTGCCTGCACTCGTCAAGAAGCTGGTGGCAGTGCTGCGCGAGTGAGGCAGCGCCGACCTCACCTTAGCCCTGTTCAAACGGCGAGGGACCACACAAAAGCCGCGTTTCTGCGCTTAGAGTAATCCCCATACATAAGGGCGATCTGACACGACCCGCAGGCGGCCCGCAGGGGACCTGAGGCTTGACACCCTCCGGTGGTGCCGTATAATCGCTCACGCTATCGAAATTATGGGTGTCTCTCCATAGACAGCCGGGGGGCCGCAGTCCGCGCTGAAAAACTTCAGCCAGGACGAACGCCCTTAAAACACCACCCCGCCGAGGACGAGCAATCAGACGACCATAGACAACTATGGGCGACCTCGGCATGTGTGCGGGTCGCTTTTTACGTTTTTGGGCGATCATCTGCGCGTAAGCGCTGCTGACCGTATCGCTTACCGAAACTGATGATCCAGAGAGGAGTGTCCGTTGGCCATTAGTCGAGCGCGCAAAGAAGACCTGGTCGCGCAGTACGTTGAACTGCTCGACGTCAGCGAAGGCATCACTATTGTTCGCACGCAGGGCATGCAGGTGACGCAAGTCCAGACGCTGCGCAATGTGATCCGTGAGGCCGGTGGGCAATACGTTGTCGCCAAGAACACGTTGATTACCAAAGCCCTTGAACAAAAGGGCTGGGTCGTGCCAGAAGAACTGCTGGCCGGCCCGACCGCCGTTGTCTTCGGTAAGGAGGATTTCCCCGGTGTGGTGAAAGCCCTGCTGAAGCACATCAAGGATGTCGATCTGCCGCAAGAGAAGCTGCTGCCGATCGGTGGTGTCCTGGGTGGTAAGAGCATCTTCGACGCGGCTGGTGTGGAGGAAGTCTCCAACCTGCCGACGCTGCCGGAAATCCAGGCGCAGATCCTGGGCCTGCTGGTACAGCCAGCACAGCAGCTTGTCGGGGTACTCCAGGCCGCCAACAGCGGTGTTGTCAACGTGCTGCACGCTGCGGATTCGCAGGTGCTCAACGTATTGCAAGCCTGGCTCAACAAGCGTGAGCAAGAAGGCGCGGCTTAAGATTATCCCGGTCCGTATCCGACCGGAACATAGCGAGCCACGTCCGTCCCTGATTACCTGTAATAACCACCGTTCTATCGCATGATGGGGCCGTTTGCCCCGGATTCAGGAAAGGAAACATCTCATGGCAGATATTGCCCAACTCGTTGAAGAAATTGCCGGTCTGACACTGCTGGAAGCCAGCGAACTGAAGAAAGCCCTGGAAGAAAAGCTCGGTGTTGAAGCTGCCACCGGCGGCATGATGATGCCGATGATGGGCGGCATGATGGCTGGTGGCGCTGCGGCTGCGGCGGCCCCGGCTGAAGAAGTCGAAGAGCAGACCGAATTCACCGTCGTGCTCAAGGACATTGGCCCCAAGAAGATCGACGTCATCAAAGTTGTTCGCCAGCTGACCAACCTGGGCCTGAAGGAAGCCAAGGAACTGGTCGAAGGCGCGCCCAGCAACGTGATGGAAGACGTCGGCAAGGACATCGCCGAAGACGCCAAGAAGAAGCTGGAAGAAGTTGGCGCGGGCGTCGACCTGAAATAAGACCGCCGCATCGCCTCAACACCTGCAGACCCCGCACGATAGCCAGAACAGCCGCCTCGCAACCGAGTGCGGCTGTTTTGATTCCACACTTTGTCTTCACACCTCGGCGCGTTATCCCTTTTTGCAGAGGGTGTTCGGGGTGAGGTTGAACCTCTGCGGTGTGCTGGTCGATGACAACGGTCACAGGGCGTGAACCTTGCAGTAACGTGCAATTCAGGAGAGTTGTGACTGGCGCAGAGTGTGGTCCAGCGCGCATAATGGATTAAGACGACACTGCACCTGAACGTGAACCAGAATGGACGCGCCGAGGGCGCGTTACACGAGGGGGAAACCATGGCCAACGATCAACTGGCCAGCACCACGCAAGAGAAGACCGACGCGCCGACGGCCACCGGCACGCCTGCCGATAACGGCGGTACCGAGGGCGGTGCGGGGAGTCTGGCGCGTAATCTGGTTGCGGGCGCGGCCCTGGTGGGTGGCGCGTCTGCCCTGGCGTATGAAGCTATCCGGCGGCTGCGGCAGCGCGGCCCGGCGCGCAGTTATCGCTACTACCGGCAGGTCTTCGACGGGCGGCCTATGCCGTTCGCCTATGTTGATCTGGACGCATTGCGCACCAATATCAGCCGCGTGCTGGATGCCACCGGCAACAAGTCGATCCGCATCGGCAGCAAGTCCGTGCGCAGTGTGGCGATGCTCAAGCTATTGCTGAACGCCGACCCGCGCATCCGGGGTGTGCTGGCCTACAACGCGCCGGAAGCCGTCTATCTGGCGGAGAACGGCATCGAGGATATCGTCATCGCCTACCCGACCTGGCACCCTGATCACGTCGAGGAAGTGGCGAATGCGCTGCGGCGCGGTCGCAGCATCACGCTGATGGTCGATAGCCTGGATCATGTGCGCCATCTGGAAGGTATCGCGGCGCGACTGGACGTCAACCTGCCGCTGTGCATTGATCTGGATGTATCGTCGGATTATCCCGGCGGGCGCTTCGGCGTGTGGCGCAGCCCACTGCGGACGACGCGCCAGGCCATCAACCTGATCGACTTCATCGAGCAGGCGGGCCATGTTTATCTCGATGGCATCATGGGCTATGAAGCGCAGATCGCAGGCATACCTGATGATCTGCCGGGCCAGTGGTTTAATAACTTCCGCCTGCGGACGCTGAAGCGCCAATCCATGCGCGAGGTGATGACACAGCGTGCGGAGGTGCTGGCCGTCCTGCAGACGAGCGGCGTCCTGCTGCGCTTCTTCAATGGCGGCGGCAGCGGCAGCCTGCGTGCGACTACCAAAGATCGCACCGTGACCGAAATCACGGTCGGCAGCGCCTTCTACGCGCCGCACCTGTTCGATAACTACAAAGAGGTCAGCTTTGAGCCGGCGGCGGGCTATGCGATCGAGATCGTGCGACGCCCGGCCCACGATATTTTCACCTGCAACGGCGGCGGCTATGTCGCGTCGGGCGGGGCGGGCAAGAACAAACTGCCTCAGCCTTATCTGCCTGATGGCGCGTTCCTGCTCGATGTAGAGGGCGCGGGCGAAGTCCAGACGCCGGTACGCTACCTGGGGCCGGAGCGGCTCGCGCTGGGTGATCCGGTCTTCATGCGCCACGCCAAAGCCGGCGAACTGTGCGAGCACTTCAACACGCTGCTGCTCGTCAGCGACGGCAAGATCGTCGATGAGGTCACCACCTATCGCGGCGACGGGCAGGCGTTCGGCTAGCGGCGATTACTCCCGCGACCAGACCTGAGCCGCCTCATCATACGCGAGCTGCCAGCCGGGCAGCGCATCGGCGGCGGGTGGCTGTTCGCCTTCCGGTACAAAGATATGCGTCACGTCCGCCGCCTGCAACGCGGCTGCGTCGAAGTCACGCCAAAGCGCTTCGATATTTGCATCAGCGGCGACCGACGGCAGCGTATGCAGGTCAGGGAGTACCAGCGCGGCGCGCTCCGCCAGGACGGCGACCCACAGACCATCGCGGTCATTGAGGATGCGGGCATCTGCCGGGGCGTTATCGCGCAGCCACAACAGGGCGTCACGGTCGGCCCGGGTCGCCTGGACATCAGGCAGCGGCAGCAGACCGCGCAGCGCGTCCCAGCTCGCCTGACCGCCGAACAGCGCCAGCGCCACAATCGCCGCGCCACCTGCCAGTATGCCCCAGATCGCCCGGCGCAGACGTGCCTGCAGCGCATTGGGGACGAAACGCCGCCACAGCCACAGCAGCACAAAGCCGTTGAGCAGCGTCAGGGCCGGGGCGAAGCTGGCGATCTGGACGTCGCCAGGGTGCGCCAGATGGCCGAGCAGCGGCAGACCGGGCAGCAGTATCCCCGCCAGCAGGCCGCCCACCAGCCAGACGACCGCCAGCGCGACGGCGCGCCGCTGCCAGATGTCGCCAGTGATCCAGCCGACCGCCGCACCCAGGATGCCGCCGGGCAGCAGCACCAGCAGGCTCGACACGAATTCCCAGCGGGGCAGCGCACCCGGCGTCCCGGCGAATTCCAGCATGAGGCCGGTCGCGTTCAGCAGCCAGGGACCGGCACCAAACAAGAACGCCGCACCCACGCCGAAGGTGAGCCGCAGCCACTGCGCCCGGGTGGGGCGCTCCGGCCCGGGGACGACCAGCAGCGCGATCAGCCAGGCGGCATAGGCCAGCAGCGCCGCCAGCCCGACCGCCGCGTCAACGATCAGCGCCGCGCCGACCATAAGGCCGCTGCCGATCCAATCCAGGCGACCGCCGCCGCGTCCCAGGCGAAACAGGTAGGCCAGTGCCGTCAGCAGGAAGAGCCAGCCCATCATCAGCGTCACGGACGCGCCGAAGTGCGCGATCAGCAGCGGCGGGCTGATCAGCAGGGCCAGCCCCTGCGTGCGACCAAGCGCCTTGCCGCCAATTTCACTACCGAGGTCGTAGATCGCCCAGACGGCCAGCACAAAAGCGACCGCGCTCAGGCCGTAGAGTACATAGGGGATGGGTTGGTTCATCTGCTGGCTGAGGTACGCGGCGATGGCCGGGACGCCCGGCGCGTGCAGCACCTGAACGTCGGCCAGCAGCGGGGCGAGGGTATCCAGCGTGCCGCCAAGCCGCGCCGTGAGCGCCTGCAGCCCCGTGCCGATGACGTCGGTCCCCGGTGGCAGCGGCAGCCAGATCAGCGGCAGCAGGGCGATCAGCCCCACCAGTGCGAAGAAGACCAGATCGTGCGGGCCAGTCCAGCCCATGTCGGCGTCGGCCAGTTCTTCGCCTTTGGCCTCTGCGCGGGCCTGGGCGCTGCTGAGCGTGCCGCCGAGCACCACGAACGACACCAGCGCGAACATCATGTAATCGATGACCAGGGTATCCCAGCCGAAGACCTGCGCCCACCAGACCGCCCCGCCGACCAGCAGCGCCAGGCTGAAGCTGGCAGCCAGCCCGATGCGCGGCTGACGTGTCGGCCAGGCCGGGCTAAGCATCGCCCCAGCGCCTACGATTACCGCGCCAATGACGAAGACGACGAACAACTGCATAAGCGATTCCCCCAGTCGAGCAGGTTGCAGAAAGAGGGCAAGTATAGGCCCGTGCGGCCCAGAAGCGTAGGTTGAAAAGGGTGGCACCCTGCCAGGTGATGCGTTATGCGAGATGAAACATCGTAAGTTTGAGACGTTGGGGGCCGGGTGGTTCCGGCCCCTGAGGGTGATGAGATAAAGCGCGTCAGTTTACAGGCGGGTGACGCTGCCGAAGCGGTTCAGATCGGTGCCGGGTTCGTAGCGAGTGCCGTCGGGCAGCGTGACGCCATCCAGCACGGCCCCGTCGAACTGCACGCCGCCCAGGTTGGCGTTGCTCAGATCAGCCTGGCGCAGATCGGCCTCCTGCAAGCGTGACCCGGCCAGGTTCGCCCCGGTCAGATCAGCCCCGCTGAGAACCGCGCCGCGCAGGTCCACGCCCACGATGACCGCCCCGGTCAGGCGTGCGCCGCTGAGGTTGATGCCGCGCAGGTCGGCCTGTGTCAGGATGACGCCGCTGAGGTCGCGGCCCTGCAGATCCATTTCGCGCAGGTCGGATTGCCGCAGATCGACGCCGCGCAGGTCGTCCATGTCGGCGATGTCGTCCGCGTCGAGCGGCTGGCCGCGTTTGGGCTTCTCGTCGCCGATCGCCTGGCCCGTTTCGTCGTTCTTGCGCTTGGCCTTCTGCATGAATGCGCCGAAGCGCTCCAGATCGCGGGCGTCGCGGTAGGTGCGGCGATCCGGCAGGGTGGCGTCTTCCAGGTGGGCGCTGGTGAAATCCGCGCCGTTGATGTTGGCCCCGGTGAAATCCGCATCCTGCAGATTGGCCCCGTTGAAGCTGGCCCCGGTCAGCGTGGCGTGACGGAAGTTGGCGTCTTCAAGGTTAGCATAGACGAAATCGCACTCCTGCGCGTTGGCGGCGGTGAAGTTGGCGTCTTCCAGATTGGCCCCGTTGAAGCGCGCCCCGGGGATGTTCGCCCCTTTGAAGACGGTATCTTCCAGCCTGGCCCCGGTGAAATCAGCGTTGTTCAGCAGCACGCCACTGAAGCGCGCGTCTTCCAGATTGGCCTCCACGAAGTTGACCTGTTCCAGGTGGGCTCCGGCGAAATCGGCTTCTTCCAGGTCGGCCTGTGCGAAGTTGACCTCCACGCCGCGCACACCGGAGAAGTTCGCATCTTCCAGGTTGGCCTGCTCGAAGTTGACTGTGTTCATGTTGGCCCCGGTGAAGTTGGCTTCTTGCAGCTCTGCCTGTTCAAAGCTGACGTTTCTGAAGACAGCGCCCGTGAAGTTGCTGTGATTCAGGTCCTGCTGGTTGAAATCAGCGTCTTCGAACACTTCGCCGGCGTGGTTTTCGCCCTCGACGTTGGTATAGCGCTTGCCACCGAGATCAATGTCGTAGCGCACGTCGATATTCTCCATCGCGCGGGAGAGCGCGCCCTTGGTCAGCGAGAGCACCTGCTCCTGGAGCTGACGGCCCAGGCTGCGCAGGTCTTCCCAGTTGCCCGTGCCCCCGCGCTGCTGACGGCGCGCCTGCCGCAGCACTTCGTTCAGGTAGCCGCCGAGCTGCTCCACGGCCAGTTTGACCTGGACGACCAGCGCCCGTTCGCCCTGGCTGTCGTCAAACTCGACGTGCAGGTCGGTCAGCATTTCATCTTCCGGCATCAGTTCTACGGCGCGCTGATACAGGCGCTCGTACTGGCGGGCGACGATCGCGCCGGTGCCCTCGTAGGTGTTGACTGGCTCCGGCTGCAGCGAGCGCAGGACGGCGTCACGCAGGGCGACGGTCGCCCGATAGACTTTCGCCAGTGCGGGCAGATCAATATCAAACGCCTCATCACTGCTGAAGCTGTAGGCCCAGCCCATCGGGATCTCCGGCGGTGTGGGCGGTGTGGGTGGTTCGGGCGGCTCCGGCGCGACCCTGCGCCCCGGCGGTGACCAGTAATCGCCGGGTTCGTCCTGCATGGCGGAGCTTACCGCATCGTTGACGGCCCTGTTGATCGTCTGTGACAGGTTCTCCATGCCGGGCTTCTGGCGCAGCACGCTCTCGACGGCCTGGTTGACGGCGGCGCGGATTTCATCGACGCTGGCGCGTACATCGTGGGCCATGCGGCGCACTTCGTCTTCGATCTCGCGCTCGACCTGCTCCTCAAAGCGGCGCTCGTTGGCGCGGCGCTCTTCGGCGCGGCGTTCGTCCTCAGGGTTCGGGTTGGGGTTGTCGTTCATGGTGATCTTCATTCCTCTCTGGCGATTGTTTGGCCGGGGAAGCAGGTTTATCCCCGAATTCATCATCAAGCACTTCGATCGTTTCCGGTCGCAGCAGACCGCGCAGGCTCTTACGGGCGTGGAACAGGCGGGATTTCACCGTGCCGACGCTGCACTCCATGATGGTGGCGATCTCTGCATAACTCAGGCTTTCTTCACTGTAGAGGATGAGCGCCTCGCGTTGCGCATCGGGCAGGCGGTCGATGGCCTCGCGCACTTCGAGCTGCAGCAGCATCCAGTGCGTCAGGTCATCCGGTTTGGGCTGATGATGCGCCTCCGTAAAGGCGACCCGCAGTTGTACCGGCTCGTCATCCAGTGAGACCAGCTCTTTGCGTCCCCAGCGCCGGAACTCGTCGTAGCATCGGTTGCGGGCGATGCGGAACAGGTACGGGCGCAGGTTATCCGGCGGTTGAATGCGGTGCAGATTGGTGTAGAAGCTGATGAACACCTCTTGCAGGATGTCATCTTCGGCGTCCGCCCCATTGATGAGCCGGCGCACATAGCGGCGCAGGTCCGGCTCCAGCAGGAGCTGCAGGTCTTCGTAGGCCTCCATGTCGCCATCCTGCGCGGCGATCAACAGCGCCAGCTCCAACGGGAGATGGGCTGAAGCATACACCGCTTCATCGGTTGGCGGGCTGTCCTGCGCTGGGTTGTCGCCGGATTGCTGTGTCACAGACGGTTGCCGTTCACACGCTTCTGCCTCCGTATTCATGAAGGTTTACGTGTGAAACGGCGGGGTGGTTCAAAATTCGATGGGATTTAACGCCTGAAAGGGCTTACGCAGCTCATTTCACAGTTGACGGACGAAACGAAAAACCTCAGCGCGCCTCGCGGACGCCCCAGGTGACTTCGTCAAACAGGGTCATGACCTGCTGCGTCACCGGGCCGGGCCTGCCGCTGCCGATGCGCACATCATCGACCTGCGTCACGGGCACGACGCGCTTGTTGGCGGACGTCATGAAGACCTCGTCCGCGCTGATGAGTTCGTCGCGGCTGATGGGCTGTTCGCTGCGGGGGTAGTGCGCTGCTGTGATTTCCAGCACGGTGCGGCGGGTCAGGCCGGAGAGGATGCCATCGGCAGGCGGCGTAATCAGCGTGCCATCGCGCATGATGAACAGGTTGCTGGTGGTGGCTTCCAGCACTTCGTCATTCGGTGAGAGATACAGCGCTTCGATGGCACCGGCGGCGCGGGCTTCGCGCAGGGCCAGGATCGCCGGGATGTAGTTGGTACTCTTGGCATCGGGGAATAAGCGGCCGATCTGAATCGTGATGACCTTCACGCCGTCGCTGTACCACCAATCGGGGTTGGGCTTCACCGCGCTGACGAGCACCATCAGCGAGGGCGCTGATGCCGGGTTGATGTTATCCGGGCTGCTGCCGCCGGTGACGACGATGCGCACGGCGCTCTCTTCGTGGTGGGCGTTGCGGTCGAGCGCGTCGCGCACGATCTGCGCCAGCTCCGCATCCGACCAGGGCAGCGTGAGACCGATGATATCGGCTGAGCGGCGCAGGCGTGCCAGATTATCCATGAGCCGGAACGGTTCGCGGTGATATGTGCGGAAGTAGTCGAAGACACCGTAGCCGCGCAGCAGGCCCAGGTCCGTGACGGGCAGGACTGCCTGATCGCTGGCGATGAACTGGCCGTTGACGTAGTACGTATCGCTCATGGGGCTGGCTCCCAGGTCTATGATGGCGTCAGACGGATTCATTATACCTGCGGAGGCGTCGGCATCTCATGCACAATTCTGACGTGATCCGCGCCGCTGGTTTAGTCAATCTGCCTGATCTCAAGCTCTCCATAAAAGACGGCCAGGCCAAAATGCTCTGTCAGGATGTAGGCCGGGCTGCGGTGCGGGCTGCGTCCCTTGCGGAAGCTGACAATCGTCGTGGGCGGGGTGGTGTCTTCATCGTGGCCGAGGTGGGTATACACCTGCCAGCGAATATCACGGCAATCACTGAGGAGAATTTCAAAGTGGACCGGCGACCCCGTTTCTAGCACGGCTACACCCCGGAAAACGAGGCGGCGTCCCCAGGATGAGGTCGAGACGCGCATCAGTTGCAGCAGCGTTTCCGATGATAGACCGAGTGCATTGAGGATGTACGGACGATCCATGTTCGTTTGTAATTCGTTTGTAATTTTTCTTTACATCTCCTGATGCGACGTGAGTCTAACACACAGTTTGATTTCGCTGAAAAAGTCTCATACAGCTTTCATTGTTAAAGCTAATATTATCAATAACTTATTACATTGTAATAAATCGGAAAATAAAGGAGGCTGTGCATGTATACACTGGTAACGCTGACCGCGCTACGGCAGCATCTGGGCATTACTGAGAGTGAAGCCACCCCGGTGGAGGATCAACGGCTGCGGCTGGCGATTCAGGCGGCGTCGAAGTGGCTGGAACGGCTGGCCGGGCGGCGCTTCAGCCCGTATTGGGCGGTACTGCGTCACGCCGTCGACCCGGCGCGCCCGACGCAGCTCGTCCTGCATGCTGATCTGCTCGAACTGCTGGCCGTCGAAGACGCCAGCGGCCCACTCGACGTGGAACAGATCATCACAGCGGAAGACGGCACGCTGATCTATCCGGTTGGCTTCAATGACGGTGAGATGCCGCGCTGGGCGGTCGCCGTGACGGGCATCTGGGGCACACATGATGACTGGTCGCAGGCGTGGCGCAGCAGCGGCGATGCGCTCAGCCTGGCGTGTGATGCCGCCGTGACGCAGCTCAGCGTGAGTGACGTCAGCGGCGCGGACGCGCATCAGCAGACGCCGCGCTTTCAGGTCGGGCAGCTCATCCGGCTCGGTGACGAATACCTGCGCGTGGTGGCGATCCACGCCGATACCCAGCAATTGAGCGTTCTGCGCGGTCAGCAGGGGACGCATGCCGCCGCCCACGATGCCGCCGCGCCGATCGACATCTACCAACCCGCAGATGATCTGGTGCTGTTGTGCCTGCGGCTGGCGGCCTGGCTGTACCGGGAGCCGGACAGCATCGCTGGTGAGGCGCTGCCGCCGTCGCTGGCAGCGGCCCTGTCAGAGGCGCTGGCCGGCCTGCGTCGTTTGCGGGTGGGCTGAGGACCGGGGGCTGCTGCCCCGGCCTGGTCCGTTGATCACTCCTCGGCGGACGGGGGCAGACGGAACACAGCGTAGGGTTCCTCCTGCAGCACGGTGGCCGGGTAGTAGCGCAGGCGTAGATTCGTGTCGTCGCTATCGACCAGGAAGGTCAGCGCGCCGGTCGCCAGTTCGCCCGGCGGCAGTACGACGTCAAGCTCTTCGTCGTAGATGAGGAACGGCAGGTCGTACAGGCGCTGGTCGCCTTCGGCGCTGGTCGTCTCTAGCCGGAAGTGGAAGGGCGTCACATCACAGGCGACGGTGCGCTCGCTGTCGCACAGCACTTCCAGGCTCATCTGCACGTACTCCTGACCGGCAAGGGGCGGTGGGTTGAACATGTTCGCGGCGAGGATCAGGCCGTCTGCCGGACGCAGTGCATCCACGACGCGCAGCAGCACGCCGCCGGCATTCGCCAGCTCGCCCGGGGGCACCGGCAGGTCGCCCAGGACGGAGCGCGGCGGGGCCGCTCCGCGTCCGGTGCGGGCGGGCGTACACGTCTCCAGCAGCGCGAGCAGCGCCGTCTGCAGATTCAGCAGGTCATCGCGTGCTTCGACGGGGTTTTCGTTGTCGCGCTCGCGGCGATAGGCCGCATAGATATCATCCATGCGAGCGTTCATCGCCGCTGCGGAACAATCCGGCACTGGCTCTGATGTGGGCGCGGGCGTGGCGGTCACGCTGGCACCGGGTGAGGTTGTTTGGGCTGCTGCAGGCACGATCAACAGGGCGCACAGCAGCAGCGTCAGACAGCACTTGCGCATGGCATCAACTGGCAGTATGGTCACTTGGTCGCCTGTATTGTGGCACGTTCGGGGCGCATTTGCACGCCCCGACCGCCGCTGAATCCGAAGCTGAATCCGAAGCTGAATCCGAAGCTGAATCCGAAGCTGAATCCGAAGCTGAATCTGAAACGGAGCTGTGCATGTCTGTGGGACGTTTCCTGTGTGGGATTGCGGCGCTCATCCGTCATCCGGACGATGGGCGTTATCTGCTGCTGCGCCGGTCGTCGGGCAAGGATTATGGCCCCGGCGCGTGGGAATCGGTGACGGGGCGCGTTGATCAGGGCGAGAGCTTCAGTGATGCGCTGCACCGCGAAGTGCTGGAAGAAGTCGGGCTGCGCGTCCGGCTGGATCACCTCGTCGGCACGACGCATTTTTATCGGGGCGCGCCGGCGCCGGAGAACGAACTGCTGGGCGTGATCTTCGCCTGTACCGCGCTCGACCCGCAGGTGCTGCACACCAGCGCAGAGCATGACAACCATCGCTGGCTGACGGCTGCTGAAATCGAGGCGCAGTTCCCTGCGGATTTCTGGCTGCGGCGGGCGATTGAGCGCGCCGGGCTGCTGTACGTCCATGCGGGCGACGTCGTCCGCGAGCGCTACGCTGCCGACGGCGGCGAGTTCTGATGCGACGCGGAGCAGCCGGTCGCATTCGCATAACTTAGTCACTGTGCAGGGGCGCTGCCCCTGCTATCCCCTACAGAAAACCTCACCCTCTATCTAACTCTATCCACGATACGACAGGAGAAACCACCATGCCGATGAGCGTTCGTGGCGCGTTCGACGCGCTGGCCGCGCTGAGTGTGGCAGGCATCGCGCACAGCTACTCGCTCGAAAGTCTGCCGAATCGCCCGGCCCGACCGCAGTTGCCGGCGCTGCTGGTGCTGCCCTTCGACAGTGACGGTGCGCGCTTGTTCGAGGAGCGCAGCCAGGGCTTTGAGGCGGTCGCTTTCAGCGGTGGCGTGCATACCGTGCAGATGGTCGTGCATCACCTGCTGCTGCTGACCCCGCTGGCGAGCGCTGGCGGCTGGTCGGTGGGGCTGCCCGCGCTGGTCGATCAGATCGATGCGTATGTGCAGGCCCTCGCCGCTGATCCAACGCTGGGCGGTGCCCTGCTGGAACCCGCGCAGGTGCAGATCGAGCCGGGGCCGGTGCGCTATGGCGGCCAGGATTATCTGGGCTGCACCTTCCGCCATCGCTGGCTGCTGGCGGTGACGCCTCAGGCGGTGCAGGCATGACGATCACCTATCACATTGAAATCGACCAGGACGACGATGGCCAGTTCAGCAGCGCGGAGGCGATCACGCCGCAGGTGCTCGGCCTGCACTGGCGACTGGGCCTGTCCGAGCCGTATCAGCATATGGCCCGGCCCGCCTGGGCGCAGATCACCGTCCGCAACCATGACCGCCAGTTCTCACCGGAGCTGAGCGCGCTGCTGCCGGGTAAGCGCCTGCGCATCCTCAGCGATGATGGTGCGCAGGTGCGGGTGCACTTCACGGGGAGCGTGACGCAGGTCGCCCCTATGCCCGGCGACTGGGGCGCGCAGATGGCGGTCATTTATGCCAGGGACGCGCTGCACAGCCTGTCGGATATTCAGGTGCGGCTGCCGCCCCTGGTCGATGTGCGCGCCGATGAAGCCATCGCGCAGGTGCTGGCGCGCTGCGATCTGCGTTACCCGAGCCTCAGCGGGTATATCATCCTGGGCGGGCCGGATGGCCGCGTCGGGCAGAAGTTGTTCGGCGTGCCGCTGGTGCAGGATTTCCAGGCTGGGCGGCAAGTGCTGCCGATCGTCGGGGACGGTTGGGGCGCGGGTATCGCCGCCGACAGCGCCATCAATCAGATCGCCGCCGCTGAGCGTGGCCGCTTCAGCATCGACCGCGAGGGGCGCGCCGTCTTCCGCAACCGGCATCACACCTTGCTGAACCTGACGCCAGCCGCGCAGTTCGATAACGCCGTGGATCGTGCCGTCTACGTCTATGGCGATGCGGTCATCAGTCAGGTGGAGGTCAGCGTGACGCCGCGCACCGTCGGCGCTGCGGGGGTTGCGGTCTGGTCGCTGGGGATGGTGCAGGCGGTGCCGCCGCGCAGTACGCGCCGCATCAGTGCGCGCTATGGCGATGCTGACGGCAATCCGCTGGGCGTGCTGGCGCTGGACGGGCTGAGCTATGCTGCCCACGCTGATCCAGCCGGCAGCGGGCGCAATCTGACGGCGCAGGTGCGCGTGCGCGTGATCGAGGCCGGGGCGAGCGCCGCTGTGCTCGACCTGACCAATACTGGCGATGAGACCGCCTATCTGACGACGCTGACGCTCAGTGGGCAGCCGGTGGTGAGCGGCCCCCCGCTGACGATCACCCACCGCGACCGCTACAACCTGACGCACTACGGTCACCGGGCGCTGCATCTGAACCTGCCGCTGCTGGCCTCGATGGCGGATGGCGACCAGATCGCCCGCTATGAGCTGGTCCGGCGGCGCGTGCCACGCGGGACAATCCGTGAGGTGGAGCTCAGCACGCGCGGGCCGGCTGATGCCGTGCTGAGCCTCAGCCTGTTCGATCGGATACGCCTGCATGACAGTCAGACAGGGCACAGCGGCGATTACTTCATCATCGCGGAGGAGCACCGCGTCGAGCAGGGTGGGCATCGGCATCGCGTCCGTTGGCTGCTGGAGCCTGCCGACGACGATCGCTTCTTCATCGTCGGGCAGCATGCCCCTGATGGCAGCCGCTGCCTGATGATCTAGCAACGCTGGTATCATAGCTCCCGGTCTGGTCGGGGCCGGGACTGGGCCGGGACTGGGCCGGGGGCTGTGCGAGCGGCGGGCGAGTCGCGGGTAGAATCGCGCTGTGTTACGATTTTTTTGAAGAACTGTGGCGAATTTTAAACCGATTTTTGTTGCTTTTTTGCGTTTAAAATGCGCGTGCGTCATTATAATTGGAAATGGTGATATAGCGGCGCGTGGGGATATTGACCGTCGCAGCGCCCCATCTGTAGTTTTTAGGAGGCAATATTGTGAAGCGTGGCATCATTTTGATCCTCATGGCCACCTGGCTCACGCTGTCGGGGTCCTGGGTGAAGGCACAGTCGCTCGATCCGGATACGATCGACGAAATCGCGCGCAGTGTGGTGCAGATCATCGCCCTTGTTGACGGCGAAGCGGCCTGGGTGGGTTCTGGTACGCTGGTCAGCCGAGATGGGCTGATCTTTACCAACCGGCACGTTGTCGAAGGCGCAGATGATCTGGTAGTGGCCCTGCTGGATAATCCGAATGAACTGCCCGTCCCGACATACCGCGCACGGGTCGACCAGATTTTTCCTGAAGATTACGGCACATTTTTCCTGGATTTTGCAACGATTCAGATTGATCGGGACATCGAGGGTAATGCGATCCTGCGCACGCGCCTTGATCTGCCCTTCCTGGACGCCAGCAAGTTCGCGGATGCCCGACGCGGCGAGCAGGTGTTCGTCTTCGGCTATCCGACCATTGGTGACGGCTACTTCGTCTTTACGGATGGTCTGATCACCACCGTACAGAACGACGACGTCGCCGAATCGCGCATTCCGGTCTGGTATCAGACAGACGCTGAGATCGCGCCGGGCAACAGTGGCGGCCTGGCGATCAATGGCGCGGGGCAGCTACTCGGCATCCCGACGGCCGTCAACGCCGAAGAGCGCACAGCGGCCCGCCTGAGTGGTATCCTGCCGTTTCGTCTGATCGAAGCGGCTGTGACGAACCAGCTCGTCCAGCCAGAAGGCGCGGGTAGCAGCACTGCCGGTACTGGCTCCACCACCACGCCCAATACGACCGGTGCGGGGGCCTACGTCATTGAGATCACCGACGTTCAATGGGACGGCGAGTTCAATGGCGAACCGGCAGCTCTGGTGACGACCCGCATTCAGGCAGAGGGCTACCGGGGTGTTGATCTGCGGGTGGGTGTCTTCTTCTACTATGACGACGAAGAAGAGATTATACCCGTCATGGCGATGCTGGATGATTACGCCACGCCGAGCGGCGCGCTGACTTCGCAGGAAGTCATCACGCCGGAGTTTGACAATACGCTGTGGGAGGAGTTCGTCTTCCCGGTGCCGCTGGCGGCCTTCCCGGTTGAGACGGTTGACCGGACGGCGGTGATCGTGGCGGATATGAGCGTTGACGGCGAACAGTTCAACGCGCTGAGCGAGCCATGGAACTACACGGTGACGGCTGCGCCCTCGACGACGACAGGCACTGGCACCGGCACGTTCCCGCCGGGCCGTGATATTGTCTGCTCGTCTGATCTGGTGATCGAAGACGGCGTCGAGATCATCGTCTTGCAGATGCGCCCCGGCTTCGAGTATACGGCGACGGTCATCGGCCTGGGCGATTTCGACCCGATCCTGGCCGTGACGCCGACCGACGCCAACAGCAATCAGGCGGAGCTGTGCAGCGACGATGACACCACCGCGGCACAGTACGGTGTGGCCCTGCCGACGACGGGTGCCGTCGTCGCAAACGGGCGCAGCTCGCGCATCCGCTTCAGCCACAGCAACAACGAAATGATGAACGTCTCGTTCATCGTGGGCGAGTTCAACCGCAACCCGGGTGAGTTCGTGCTCATCCTGGAAGGCATGGCCGTGACCGCCGCTGATGGCCTCGGCGATCCCTTCTCGGTGGTGGCGACGCCCAACGTGCTCGCTTCGCCGACGCCGCTGTCGCTGTTCATGATCGGCGCGGAACGCCAGCTCGACCCGCTGACCTATCTCATCAACACGGATACGCTGGAGCCCTTCGAGACGAGCAGCGGCCTGGTCATCTGCGATGATGGCGGCACCACGTCCTGCTGGGGCGATAGCTTCGCGATGAGCGGCTCGCAGGTCGTCCGCAGCGGCAACCGCGTCATCAATGCGGATGAGACGGACGCCATGCTTAGCATCCCGATGAATACGCCCGACGGCGAAACGCTCAACCTGACCTACATCATGACGAGCTACGAGCAGCGCAGTCAGGGGCAGTACATCATCGCTTTCCACATCGGCGTGGAATAAGCAGCTCAATACCACAAATCGTCAGGCCCCCTCCACATGGAGGGGGCCTTTTTGCTTACCCGGGCGCTGGCTAGTGATACGTCCGCGCCAACCCTCTCCAAACGAAGCGGGGCTATGCAAAGGCGAAATTTAGCAAGAGAGACGGTGAAGGGCTGTCACGCCGTTTCTCGCGGTCGAACAGCGCAAACTGCACAAGGGCGCGCAAAAAATCTGCAAAAACCGGGGGGGCACGCGGCGTCCGCGCGGACTTTCGTGCTATAACAGAGATATAACAACCATCCAGCCGAAAGCAAATCTCATGTTGCCCCGGACGCTGCGAAGACTCCCGTTGTTGGCGCTGATCCCGCTGGTGTTGATGGTCGGCGGGGTGCTGGCGCAGCCCAACTGCCCGGCGCTGGTTCAGGAGGCCTTGCAGGACATCGTCAGCAACTGCACCGGCCTCGACCGTAACGCCGCCTGTTATGGCCACGATCGCGTGGATGCAACCTTCGTCATCGCTCAGCCGGAAGGCACGTTCAACGCGCCGAGCGATGTTATCGGCCTGCGCGAGCTGGAGACGCTGCAAACCCATCCGCTGGATGTGGATAACGGTGAGTTCGGCGCGGCGCTGATGAACGTTCAGGCCAATGTGCCCAACAGCCTGCCCGGTCAGGGCGTGCTGTTCCTGATAGTGGGCGACAGCGACATTCGAAACGCGGTTGATCCGAATGCGGCCATGGAACCCACCGACCCGATCACGCTGACGCTGACTGGCCCGGCAACGCTCTACAGCGCGCCGTCTGAGACGGCCAGCACCCGGCGCAGCGCTGCCGCTGGCGAAGCGCTCGACGTCGATGGGGTGACCCCGCAGCGGTTGTGGGTGCGCGTGGTCGATGGCAGCGGCGTGGCGTGGGTGCGCATCAGCGACCTGCCGCCCAGCGCCGCACTCAACGCGCTGCCGACTGTCGGCAGCAGCCAGCGGACGCCGATGCAGGCGTTTTACTTCCGCACCGGCCTGGGCGCGCCCGTCTGCGAAGAGGCCGCGCCGGTCATCGCCGTACAAAGCCCTGAGAATCTGACGATCGACCTCACGCTCAACGGCGTGGATATCCGCGTTGGCTCGCTGATTACCTTCCGCTCGCTGAGCGAGCAGCAGGGGCTGCTGACGGTGCATCGCGGCAGCGTGCAAACGTCGAGCGGGCCGACCCTGCTCAGCAATCAGAGCAGCCTGCTTCAGCTCAATCAGACAGGCGGCATTGCGAGTTTTGGGCCGCCGCAGCCGATCAGCGACGAAGACTATCAGCGCGGCCTGCTGCTGCAGGCGACGCTCAACGCGCTGGCGGCTGGCAGCGGCTGGCAGACGTATGAACTACCACTGCTTGAATCCCCGACACCCACATCAACGCCCACGTTCACCCCGACGCCGGAGAGCGCGACGACGGGCGACGGCTCCGGCGGGGTGCTGGCCCATGAGTTAACGCACGTCGTGCAGCGCGGCGATACCCTGTTCAGCATTGCGCGGCAGTATGAGGCCAATATGCAGTCGATTGTAACGGTCAACGGCCTGACGAACCCGTGTGTGATCCGCGTCGGGCAGGTGCTGCGCATCCCGGATGCGGGCAGCGGCTTCGTCGGCATCCCGAACCTCGTCTGCAACCCGACGCCAACCCCCAGCCCGACCCCTGACGCGCAGCCCGGCGAAATCGACGATGACGACGCCCCGATAGCGCAGCCGCGCTATGATCTGCAGTTGCAGGCGAGCTGCCTCTACTATCCTGATCAACGGCAGCAGCAGCAACAGCAGCAGTCGCCGTCATTTGAGTACAAAGTCGAGGTGAACTGGTCCGGCGTCGCTGACGAGGACCGCGTGACGTTCCGCCTGCTGGAGATCGGCGGCAGCACGCTGGCGACGGGCAGCGGCCTGGGCGGCGGCGGTCAGACGACGATCATCACCTATGGCGCGGAGCCGATCACACTCCTGGCGGATACGGACGTCAGCGAGCAGTCGGGTAGTCTGCCGCTGCGCTGTCAGCCGGGGGGATGACCTCACCCCAACCCCTCACAATGAGAGGGGCGATTGAAAAGCCAGTTTTGGGGATGAGGACCTGATCTGCCACCTTAACGGCGGCGCGTGTCCTTGATGAAGCTGTCCGTCAGTTCGCCGTCGTCGTTGAGCCGGATCGCCGGGCGCTCGTCGTCTCCCACGTGGGCATCATCCAACTGAGAGAGCGAGAAACCGGGTTCATTCTTGGCTTTGGCAGTCTTGCGCTTTGGCTCGCTCTGACGGCGGGCCAGTTCGCGCTCGACCTCGCGCTCGATCTCCCTCTCCTGCCGACGCGCACCGGGGCCGTACTTCTGGTAGTAATCCATGCCGTGTGAGAACAGCCCGATACCCCAGCCGAACAGCGGGATCATCGGCCAGGGGAAGGAATCCGGGCCGGAGGTGAAGAACCAGATAGCGAACAGCATCAGGTTGATGCCGATGAAGGCGCTCAGATGGCCGACGAACTCCTGCCGCTCCTTCATGCGTTTGCGCACCTGCCGACGGATGCGTTCTTCTTCGCTGAAACTCTTGCCGACGCGCTCGGTCAGTTCGCTGTCGATGCGCTCTTCGATGAGTTCCGCGAAGCTGCGCACGCCTTCGTTGATCTTCTGGCCCAGTTGGCCCCAGTTGACGTTACCCAGGTCAAGGCTGCCTTCAATCTCAAGCGAGCGACCGTCCTTGCCGCGCATCTGCTGACGTGATGGCGGCCTGGGGACTTCCGGCGGTTTGGGCGCAGTGACGCGCTCTTTGCCCGGTGGCAGGTTTACCGGTTTCGCCGGGGGCGTGGGGCCGTTTGTCGCGGGTGCTCCCAGCCGATTAACGGCGGCCACAGAGGGCGGTTGGTCACTATCCGATGCCGGGGTGCTGGTGCCCGGGTTGGAAGCCGTCTGCACGAGTGGCTGAACGGGCAGCTCACCAATGGCCGCACGGAAATCAACCAGCAGCGCGCTAGCGCTTGTGTAGCGCTCGGCGGGTTTTTTGGCGAGCGCTTTCAGCAGGACGGCATCCAGCGCAGGCGGCAGATCGGCCTTGAGTTCGGTCGGTGTGGGGGGCTGCTTGTAGATATGCCCGTGGACGATGCCGTAAGGCGTATCAGCGCTGAAGGGCACCTGCCCCGTGACCAGCTCGTACAGGATGACGCCCAGGCTGTAGATGTCGGTCGTCTTGTCGAGGTCGCGCTCGCCCTGGGCCTGCTCCGGCGAGATGTAGTAAGGCGTGCCGAGCATCATATCGTGGCTGATGGTCGATTCGCCCGCCTGGGCGATACGCGCCAATCCGAAATCGGTGATGTAGGCGCGGCCTTCGCGGTCGATGAGAATATTCGAGGGCTTCATATCGCGGTGCAGGATGCCCTGCGCGTGGGCGTAATCCAGCGCTGCGGCGATCTCCGCCAGCAGGTCGGCGGTCTCGTGCAGAGACAGCCCCTGCTTGAAGGCCAGTCGCTTGAGCGTCGGGCCATCGATGAACTTCATTACGAGATAGGGCATGCCCGCGTGTTCGTCGTAATCGTAGATCGGTACGATGTTCGGGTGCTCCAGCCGGGCGACGATGCGCGCCTCACGGTTGAAGCGCTGCAGGAAATTATCATCGCTCAGGAAAGCGGGATGCAGTATCTTCACAGCGACCCGGCGATCCAGTCGCTCGTGATGGGCGCAGTATACGGTGGCCATACCGCCCTGGCCAATAACTTCCTCAATGCGGTAGGAGCCTATAATATCGCCGGGATTGACGCTCATGCGTTGTGTTACCTCTTGATTGCAGATGCGGTTGGAGTGCTGCATGTTGTCGGGCGAACTCATCTTATTGTACGGCGTTCATGGGCAATCTCACAAGCGAAACAATAGAGATCGGTGATAAACGTCCGCGCCGTGGGTGCAGCGACCTATTAGTTTGTTAATCAACAGTTCAATCGATGGGGCGTGCGGTGTATAATATAATCCTTAAGCACAAGCCACCCGATCACGGTCAAACCGTCATTCATCAACCGCTGAGTCACCCATGCAGGAAAGCGCGTGCCGATTTTGAAGCCCGGTGAACTGGATATTCTCAGCCACAGCGCGGCGCAGACGCAGCGGCTGGGGCAGCGCCTCGGCGAAATCCTGCGGCCAGGGGATGTCGTGTGCCTCTCCGGCGATATGGGCGCGGGCAAGACGGTCTTTGCCACCGGGATCGGCCAGGGATGGGGCAGTACGCTGCCGCTGACCAGCCCGACGTATAATCTGGTGCATCAGCATCGCCGCGCCGCCGATGACCAGCTTCTGTATCATCTGGATTGCTACCGCCTGCAGGACGAAGAAGAAGCGACGACGATCGGCCTGGATGATCTCTTTGATGGGCGCGCGATCGTCCTGATCGAATGGGCGGAGCGCGTCGAGGGGGTACTGCCGCCAGCTTACCTGTGGGTCGAGATTCGCCTGATTGAAGAGACGCGCCGTAACTTCATCCTGGAGCCGCAGGGCGCGCACTATCAGCAGCTCATCGACCGCTTCCGTCAGAAGGCGTTCGGCTACTGAGCCGCGCTGTTCCACCGCGTATCCACTGGCACCGAACTGCTGAAGATCATATGCTGCTCGCGATTGATACCGCCACCCAGAGTCTGAGCCTCGCCCTGCACGATGGGCAACGCCTGCAAGCGGAGCTGACGCTGTGGGCCGGGCGCGTCCATAATCAGCGGCTGGCACCGCTGGTGCAGATGCTGCTGGCCGATAGCAACACGCCTATCAGCGCACTGACGGCCGTCGCCGTGTGTCGGGGGCCGGGTTCCTACACCGGGCTGCGGGCGGGCATCGCCCTGGCGAAAGGCATCGCCACGACGGCACGCCTGCCGCTGGTTGGCGTGGATTCGCACGCGATCCTTGCGGCGGCTGCGCCCTCAGGCACTGCGCGGCTGGGCCTGCTGGCCGCTATCGAAGCCGGGCGCGGGCGCATCATCGCGGCGCGCTATCAGTGGCGCGGCAAACGCTGGCAGATCGCCGACGACGCGCACATCACCACCTGGGAGGCGGCACTCGGTGCGCTGGAAGCGGGCAGCTATCTGGTCACTGGCGAGATCGACCCGGAGGCGCGCCCCCTGCTGCAAACGCCGCCGGAAGGCGTCACGCTCACAATCCTGAACGGCGCACTGCGGGCGCGTCGGGCCGGGCTGCTGGCCGAACTGGCCTTTGAACAGCTCGACGGTGCCGCGACGGGCGCGCATCTGCCCGCCAGACTGACCCCCATCTACCTCAAGTCCTCGGGCTGAGGTATGGAGCATCGCCCATGACCGCCCTCACTCTGCGTCATATGCAGACGGCCGACGTCAACGCGGTCGTCAACATCGATCGGCTCTCGTTCGATCCGCCCTGGCCTGCCAGCTCCTATCATTTTGAGGTCAACCGGTCGCCATGCAGTTATATGGTCATCCTGGAAGAAGAAGCGCCACCCATCATGCCGCCGCCCTTCACGGTGGCGCTGCATCGATTGTGGCGCGGCTGGTTCGGCTGGCGTAATGGCAGTCAGCCAGAACGCCGCGTCGCTGGCTACGGCGGCTTGTGGAAAATCCAGGAAGAGGCGCACATCAGCACCATCGCCGTCCACCCACAGAGCCGGGGCCGCGGCTATGGCGAACTGCTGCTGGTGGGGATGCTGCGGCGCGCCGCCCTGATGGAAGCGGAATACTGCGTGCTGGAAGTGCGCGTCAGCAATAACGTGGCACAGCGACTGTATCGCAAGTACCGCTTTGAAATCCACGCTGTCAAAGACAACTACTATCGCAACAACAACGAAGACGCCTATGATATGCGCGTCATGCTGACCACGGGCAACCGCGCCTTCATCCAGGAGCAGTACGAGGCGGTCCAGCGCAAGCACCCCTTCCACGATTCATACACGCGGACGCCGCATCCGCGTCTGGGCTAACTATTACTCTGATCCTGACATAAGGACAGATTGAGATCAGTGATTCCCTCTTATCCGGCTCTAAGATTGGGGAGCTTATTTCTCATCTGAAAGGACTATACTTAGGTCTGCAGTACGCGTTATGCGTGTACCCGAAGCAAACCGTCGGAGGGAGACATAACGCGCCGGGTGCTGGACGGCTTCATCCCCTGGCAAGTTGTTCAGCACCCTTGAATCAGACCGCAAGCCTTGATCCTATCCGCCCTGTTTAACCTCAATCCTGTAGCAACCTCATCAGACGTTATATTGCCTGACCCGCCGGCACAGGTATAATGCGTTTAACTGTCCGCGTGTCAGATGGCCGTTGCTATGCGTGATAAGCGCACTGTCGACCAACTGGATATCTCCGAACTTGAACGCATTCTGGCGCTGAAGAAGCGCGAGGCGCGTCAGGCACAGTTGCGCCGCCTGAAGGCGGAAGGCCGCGTCATTGAGCCGAACGGTCAGGCAGAGCCTGACAATCGCCAGGCTGACGGCCGCGAGCCTGCCAGCGGTGATCTGTACAGCGACCCGAACGGCCTGCCCGCGCAGACGGTCACCGCCGGGCCGGGTATGGTCCGGCCTGCGACGCCGCACTTTGAAGAGGATGTCGAGCCGCCGGCTTTCGCCAAGCGCAAGAACGAGACCGAACAGCGCATCTGGCGCACCTTCGTTGATCGCAGCCTGACGCTGATTGAAGTGCTGGCCGTGGTCGGTCTGGTGGCGCTGGGCATCGGCATGTTCCAGAGTATTTCCCAGCTTCAGTCGGAGACGGCTGCTGTCCAGGCGGAGGCGGATGAACTTCTGCGCGCCGCGATGCCCACGCCGGAACCGACGCCGCAGCTTCAGCTCATTACCGATCTGGTGCTGCCGGGCGGCCATACGCCGCCGATTGATGGCAACAGCTCCTTTAACTTCAGTGAGCTGCCGGAGGGCCTGGAGTATCTGGCGGTGGAGCAGGTCTACATCCCGACGGATTTCGTGCGGCCCACGCCCGCGCCACAGCAGGCGCACCGCATCCGTATTCCGCAGATCGGCGTGGACGCGCCCATCGTCCAGGGCGTAGACTGGGAAGCGCTGAAACTGGGAGTCGGCCAACTGCCAAACGGCGTCGCCCCGCGTGACACAGACGGTAACCTGGTGCTGGCCGCGCACAATGACATCTACGGCGAGATCTTCCGCCGTCTGGATGAACTGGAGCCGGGCATGCGCTTTGAAGTGGTGACCAATCAGCGCGTGTATACCTACGAAATCCGCGAGTGGATCATCGTTGAACCGGATGCCGTCCACGTGATGCAGAGCCAGGGCCGACCGATGGCCACGTTGATTTCCTGCTATCCCTATCAGGTGAACACCCAGCGCATTGTCGTCTTCGCTGATCGCGTCGACGTCTGACGCGCCCGATACTACGAAGGAACGGATTATGTCGAAACGCCGCAGTCGTAAGTCCAGCTCACCGAATCTGCCGAAAGCCACGCTTGAGCGCGCACGCGCACAGGCCGGTCTATCGCCGAAAGACGAGGAAGCCGCCGAAGCTGCCGAAGCCGCCCCGGCGAAGCCTGCCCCGGCGAAGCCCGCAGCAGAGAAGCCCATCGCAGAAAAGCCCGCAGCAGAGAAGCCCGCCCCGGCAAAAGCCGCCGCTGAAGAAACCGCGTCGTCAGCCGGGACGACATCGCGCCGCAGCCGCAGCAGCGCAGGGAGCGCAGCCAGCAGCCGTGCGCGCACAAAGCGCGTGGCAGCCGCCCAGCTCGAACGCAGCAAGCAGCGCGGTGAACTCGACATGCAGACGGTCGAAGAGGCACTCGAACACCCGACGCGCTTCCCCTCAGAAGATGACCTGCACCGCGATTATGGCTACGTGCTGCGCGACCTGCGCAACATGTTCATCCTCGCCGGTGTGCTGATCGTCGCGCTGATCCTGATCGCCACGTTCCTGTAAGAGGTCATCTGATAAGTCATCAGAGCGTTTGCTCACTTCGAGCGCTGAAATCGCCCTGTGCAGGGCACAGGTTCAACCCTATCCCGGCCCATCTCCGCCTGGAAAAGGGGCCGGGGCAGGCCATAACCTGCTGTTGAGCCGCCAGCCTGGTACCTCAGTCGAGGTAGATGCGCAGCGGCAGATTGCCCAGTCGCAGCTCGTCCCCGCTGCGCAGCATATACGCCTGATTCGGTGCGAGGCGCATCCCGTTGATGAACGTGCCAACTGAAGAGACATCAGTCGCGGTGGGCGGATGCGCGCTGCAATCCAGCAGCAGATGCCGCCGCGAAACGCCGTGTTCCTGCGCCTGATAGGGCGTCAGGTCAATATCGACCTGAACGCCGTTGCTGTCATCCTGGCGGCCAATGAGCTTGATCCCGTCGCGGTCGATAGCCATGGGGAGTTCGTGGTGTGCGATGTAGACAATGACGGGTCGCTGCTCGGGTGGCAGGCTCATGACGGATACGCTTGTGTTGCGTCGTGAGCGGTGCGGGATGTCATCGAGCTTGCGCGTCGTGACCTGATTCATCATTTCACTATTCAGACTTAAATCGCAGCGCTCGCAGACGAGAACGCCGGTACGATTCTGATGACCGCAGTAAGGACAGCGGGTTTTCATCAGCCAGAACTCCTCAATAGCCCCCATTTTCGATAGTATGTACGGTTAGTATATCACGCAAATCCCTAATTCAATGCGGGTCCGGTGGCCTATTCTTCTGATTCAGCTAAATCAGCCTTCACTATCGCGCATGGGCGCGCTGTGGTAGCATGGCGCGCAATTTGTGAGCCGTAACCTGTAAGCTATATTCGCAAGCCATCAGAAAGCAACTAGCACCATGCCGACATCCCACCTGCCCAGCCTGCAGGCAATCCCGATCAAAGCGCCTGTACAGAGCGCCCCGTTTGACCTGATTGAGACGCTGATAAACGCCCTGGATGAAGCTGGCGAGACGCTGCGCGAGGGCGACATCCTGGCGATCAGCAGCAAGTACGTGGCGATTGCGGAAGGCCGCATTGTCACGCTGGCGGATATCGTGCCCGGCCCTGAGGCGCTTCATCTGGCGGAGCGCTACAACATGGATGCACGGCTGGCACAGCTCGTCGTTGATGAGGCGGACCACATCTTCGGCGGCATCCCGATGGGCTATCTGCTGACGTGGCGCAGCGGCATCATCGCGCCCAATGCCGGCATCGACCGCAGCAATGTGCCGGCGGGTCAGGCGGTGCTGCTGCCAGCGCGCCCCTATGACAGCGCACATCAGTTGCGCAACGCGATCGGCCAGCGTACCGGCGTCAAACCGGGCATCCTGCTGACGGATAGCTGGCTGGTGCCGGGCCGCTACGGGACGACCGGCGTGGCGCTGTCGTGTGCGGGTTTTCAGCCGGTGCAGGATGAACGCGGCAAGCAGGATCTTTTCGGCAATCCCATGCAGGTGACGCAGCGCGGCATCGCCGATACGCTCAGCGTCTGCGCGCAGGCCGTCATGGGCGAGCGCGACGAGGCGACGCCTTTCGCCATCGTGCGCGGCGCTGATATCCAGATGACCGACGCCCGCCTGACGCAGGACGACGTGGCGATCCCGTGGGAGATGTGCATCTATGTGGAATCGCTGACGCTTGGTCTGCTGCCGGATGGTGCCCCGCGCGAATCGCTGACGGCGCGGCTGTCTAAGCGCGACAAGACGCCCTGATCCGCATCACAGGAACAGTACCATGTCTGCTGTGCTCTCCCGGTTGAAGCGGCATAAGGTCGGGGCGGTCGTCGCGCTGATGATCGCGGTGCGCGTCGTCTTTCTGATCGCCTTCGCGCCGCTGCTGGATTTCACCGCCGCCGGGGATGCCATCCACGGCAGCGACGCCTACGATGCCTACGCCCGCAATCTATTGAGCGAGGGCGTCTACGGGCGCGAGCCGGGCCAGCCGGATGCCATGATTCCGCCGCTTTACAGCTATATGCTGGCCGGCACCTACGCGATCTTCGGGCGGACGCTGGCCGCTATCGGCCTGCTGCATATTACGCTCGATGTGCTGAGCCTGCTGCTGCTGATCGATATCGGGCGCAGGCTGTTCCCACAGCAGAAGCTGTGGGGCGACGCAGTCGGCGACTGGGTCGGCGTGCTGGCGGGTGTGTTCTACGCGCTGTACCCATACCTCATCTTTCAGAATCTGACGCTCATCGATACGCCGCTGTGGATATTCTGGCTGCATCTGTTTGTCTGGCTGCTGATCCTGCTGCGCGAGCGCCCGCGCCTCGACATGGCGACGTGGGGCGTGGCGATCCTGGCGGGGCTGGTGCTGGGCCTGTCGCTGCTGACGCGCCCGATCATGCCGGTGCTGGCGCTGATGGCGGCGCTGTGGTTTCTGCTGCGGCTCAACCTGTGGCAGAGTTTCATCCGGCTGCTGCCGGTGGCGCTCGTCGGTGCGCTGGTGCTGGTACCCTGGATCGCCCGCAATACGGCCTTGTTTGACGCCTTCGTCCCGATGACGACCACCTCCGGGGCGAACCTGTGGCAGGGCAACAACGCGATGACTGTGCCCGTCTTCCGTGCGGGCTATGATGTGCAGTGGCTGGCCCCGGAGACGATCGCACCGCGCCAGACCCGCGAGGCAGATGCAGAGCGCTTTCAACTGGTGATCGACTACTGGCGAGAGAACCCGCAGGCGCTGCCGGAGCTGTTCTGGGTGAAGTTCCTCATCCACTGGAGTGTGGAGATCACGCCCAGGCGCAACCCGCAGCCCAATGAGCAGTTCGCCCTCAGTGAAGACGGCCAACTCCTCATCGTGCAGGGGGACGCCAGCATCTCCGGGGTTAACGCGGCCAATATCGCCTATGACAGCGGCCTGCTCGATACACTGGGCCGACCGGTGCATGTGATCTACTTCGGCGGTCTGCTGGTGCTGGCGGTGATCGGCTTTGTGCTGTCGCTGCGGCTGTGGCGGTCAGTATCGCTGCTGTGGTTCGTCCAGATCAGCATGACGCTGATCTACGTGCTGTTTCATCCGAGCACGCGTTATCGCGCTCCCTCGGACCCGCTGCTGTTTCTGCTTTCGGCATATGCGCTGGTGGCGCTGGCGCAATACTGGCAGGCGCGCCGCAAGCGACCTATCGAGACGGTCAGGCCGTAGAGGGGTGCAGCGCCTCGTAGTGGATGCCGGTCTGCTCTGCGGATATTTCCCACAGGCGGGCTGCCTTCTGCGGGTCGCGGGCCGCGCCGGAGGGGGTTTCCTTGCGGGGCAGGCCGCGCATTCCCAGGATCATCGGGCCGTAAAAATCGCCGCCTTCGACATCGTGGCTGGTCCCGGCGTAGAGCTGTGGCAGCGCCCCCATCTCCTGATTCTGTGACATCAGCGGCATGACGACGCTGTATATCGCTCGCTCGACGGGGTTGTCGTTCTCGCTGACGGTGGTTGTCTGCAGGTTCGTCCTGGAGAGGCCCGGGTGTGCGCCGACGCTGATCGTCGGGGCATTGGCGGCGGCCAGCCGACGCTGGAGTTCCAGCGTGAACAGCGCGTTGGCCAGTTTGCTCTGATTGTAGGCGATGTAGCGGGAATAGTTCTTCTCGCCGTGCAGATCGTCAAAGTTGATCCGTCCGGCGCGGTGGCCGAATGAGGTGATGGTGACGACCCGGCTATCCGGTGTTGCCAGCAGCCGATCGAGCAGCAGGCCGGTCAGGGCGAAGTGGCCCAGGTGATTGGTGCCGATCTGCATCTCGAAGCCATCTTCCGTCTGGCGATGGGGCATCGCCATGACGCCGGCATTGTTGTAGAGCACGTCCAGATGCGCGTAACGCGCCTTGAAGTCCTCTGCGAACTGGCGGATTGACGCCAGGCTCGCCAGATCGAGCAGCAGAAGATCGAGCCGGGCATGGGGCGCTTCGCGCTGGATGGCGTCGCGGGCGGATTCACCTTTGCTGGCGGTGCGCGCCGTCATGACGACTGTTGCGCCCTTATGCGCCAGGGCCAGCGCCGTTTCGTAACCCAGGCCGCTGTTGGCCCCGGTAATCACGATGACGCGCCCCGTCTGATCCGGCACGTTCTTCTCAACCCATTTGATCACGATATCGCTCCCGAAGCTGTTACAGCTTCCTCAGCCATCGAAGGGCGGGGGCGCAGCAGGTCGGGCCTGGCGTGGCCCCCACACCGCGCATTGTAGAGCATCGCTGCGCCCCATGACAGCCTATTCATCGTGATCTGCCCGGCGTCGTCATCGGGTGATGAGCGCAGCCGGGCTGGTCGTCGCGCTGGATGGCGCTAGTCATCGCCATACAGGTCGATGTCGTCCTCGTCATCGTCCCAGATGTCGAAGTCGTCGTCCTCGTCGATGTCGTAGCCCTCGTCATCGATTTCTTCTTCTTCCTCTTCTTCTTCATCGATGAACAGGTCGTCATCCAGGTCGAGTTCTTCTTCTTCCTCTTCAAAGGCGAAGTTCTTGCCACCGCCGCTGGGCGTGGTGGCATCGTCTTCGTCATCTTCGTCGAGTTCTTCGTCTTCCAGTTCTTCCAGCGACAGATCGCTGTCTTCGTCTTCGAGTTCTTCTTCTTCATCCTCGAAGTCGTCTTCGAATTCTTCATCCTCGAAGTCTTCGTCACCCGGGCCACTCATCGCGCGTTGGCGCTCGCTCAACAAGTGAAGCCAGGAACCTTCTGTTGCGGGCATGATTTGCCTCCCTGTACGCAAAGTATTGCTGTTAAGGATTCTTTTGTTAATCATCACGCTGCCATTATGCGCGTTTTTTATCCACCATAGCATAAAAATGCTGATGTAATCGCAAGTCATTTGTCAGTTCAGGATGAAAGGCCGTCGCCAGCCAGTGACCTTGCTGCACGGCAACGATGGTGCCGTTCTCAAGACGTGCCAGCACATCGACTTCCTGACCCACTTCTTCGACACTGGGCGCACGGATGAACACCGCATGAAATGGTGCGCCCTCCAGCCCGGCGATATCCAGATCGACCTCGAAGCTGTCGATCTGGCGGCCAAAGGCATTGCGGTTGACGGTGATATCCATCAGCCCCAGGATCGGCTGATCTCTGCCGATATTGTTCGCCAGGAAGATCATCCCGGCGCAGGTGCCCCAGGTTGGTTTTTCCACGGCGAACTGGCGCAGCGGCGCGATCAGGCCGTAGGTGGTCGCCAGCTTGCCGATAGTCGTGCTTTCGCCGCCGGGGATAATGAGGCCGTCCAGGCCCTCCAGATGCTCCGGCAGGCGCACTTCGACCGGCTCCACCCCGATGGCGCGCAGCGCTTTGGCGTGTTCTATAAAAGCCCCCTGAAGGGCCAATACACCGATTTTCACGACGGGCTTCCTTTGCGGCTGGCCGGTACGAGTTCAAGCGTAATGTTGTCGCAAGCCCGCCTGAAAATCAAGCGCGTGACCAGACCGATTTTGCCCCAAATTCTCAGCTTTGAGGTGAGGATTTCCATAGTTTTTGCTAGCTGCGTAACGGGCGCTTACAGGGGACCAACATGTCGGCAGCAGGTGGCGTCTACGCGGATGATCATCTGAATGCGGCGAACATCGGGCGCATAGACGGAACAAAGCGTGTAGCTGCGCCTGAGCGAATAACTGCTCAGATTATGGATCAGCATGTCAGCATGGAGGGGCGCACGTTGATGCGTCCTCTTGTACGTTTTTTGAGAATTTTGTAGATTTTCCTGCGATTTGACGCCGCTTCTACTGACATTCTACACTGCGAAGCGCTGGATAAGCCTGCTTACAATGAGGCCGTCTCAGGATTAAGAGGGGGGACACAGACGATGGATCAGTTTCTCTATAACCTGTATACGCTGCTGTTCATTGGCCTGTCGATAGCGTCGGTGCAGTTGTGGTGGCGTTCGCGCAGCATCGGCACGCTGATGACCGCGGCGGTGATGATCGCCCTGCTTTACGAAAATATCGTCCTGGCGCTGGGTACGGCGATTGGTCACGGCCCGGTGCTGGAAGTGCTGTCTTACGGGCGTTTCATTGGCTATGCTGTCTTCCCGCCGCTGCTGATCATCTCCGCAGTGGAGATGGCGCGTCGTGTCGGCATCAGGTGGGCGATGCGTCCGGCGGCGCGGGTCATCAGTTGGGTGGCTGCCCTGGCGCTGATCACGCTGGCGCTGGGCGTTGAGGTCATCGGCCGTGAGTTGGGTCCGGTCGTGCTGAATGACGTTGCGCGCTATATGTGGGTGGTCAAGGGCGTGCCGCCGATCGCCGTCATTCTGATGACGTTCGTGGTGATTGGTATCAGCTTCTCCATCTGGCGCAAGATCGGCTATCCCTGGCTGCTCATTGGCTCGATCTTCCTGCTCGTCGGCGCGGGGGCAACAGCCGGTAAATACGTCCTCGGCGCGGGTGTGGAACTAATCTTCATGGTCTTCGTCGCTTATTCTGAACTGTGGGTGCTCAACTGGCAGTATGCCGCGCACGCGGATACGCGCCCCTTTGAAGCACCAGAGGCGGATTACGCCAGCGCCATCGGCGACTGAGGTTATGTTGCAGGGGCGATAGCCTCCGCAGCGTGTAAAATTATCCCGACGTGGTGCGGCCAACGATGCGGCGCATTTCAGCGGCCTCGGCGGCATCCTTGAAGAGCGCGGGCGATACGAAGACGCCGTCCGCACCGGAGGCAACCGCCGCTGAGACGTCATCCAGCGTGTGCAGCGTGGGCATCAGCATCATCTGACGCGGGTAGGGCAATTGTCGGCGGGCGGCCCTCAGGCCGGATAAGGCCCCGGCCACATCCCGGCTGAGTGGGTCGCCATAGCTGACCACCTGTGGGCTGAGCGTCTGGCCGAGTTCGAACTGCTCGGTCGTCTGCGCCTGCAGATAGACGGTCATCTTCCAGCGCTGGGTGGCCGTCACGACACGGCGCAGCATCGGCTCCGGCAGCACGTCGGCATAGAGCATGACGCTGCTCGCCCCGGCAGCCCGCGCCGAAATCACGCAGTACTCATCCAGCACGTAATTCTGAAAGATGATGGGCGCTTCCGTCACGGCCTGCGCAAGCAGGGCCAGATCATCGTAATCCCGGTTATAGAGCGTGTGATCTGTGAAGAAGGCGATGCCGTCCGCGCCTTCATCCAGGCAGACGAGCGCCGTCATGATCGGGTCGTACACTTGCGACAGCCGAATCTGCGCGATGAGTGCGGGCCGGTCAAGCTCCAGATAGACGGGGCGGCGCTGCATCTGCGCCAGACTGATGATGCCGTCGATCGGCATGGTCTTCTCGCGTTCCGTCCGCCGTGCGCGTTTACTGGCCAGGATGATATCGCGGTGAAGGTGTAGCTCGGCAGTTTTCATCAACAGCGGCTTCTGGTGAAGGGTAAGTCGTGACGCATGATGCTGCCATTATCCCCCAAAAACGTTGATCGATACACCATAGATTATCAGCCTCACCCCAACACCTCCCCACAGGCGAGGGGCTAAAGAAGAACGTGCCGGCGGGTGAGGTAAAGCGCCCGCAGCATTGAATCATGCGCTGTTGTTGGGGTCACGCAGCGTCATTGTGAACGACAGGGCGATGATGTCCAGCACGTCGTCATAGGTGCGCAGGTGATAATGCGTATGCTGCCCGGTGACGGTCCCGCGCTGTCGCTGGATCAACTGCCAGCGCCAGCGTGAATGAAAGACCTGATCAAAGCTGCTGACGGACCCGCCGCCGTAGCCGTAAGTATCGACCTGCATCACGTTGAACACCTGCACTTCGTCAAAGTACAGGTCAAAGACGACCTGTCGCAGTCCCTGCGGGTTCTGGCTGGCCTGCACGCCGTTGATCTGGCCGACGATGTGCAATGCACCGCCATCCTGGGGCGCATAGTGCAGGCTGTCGATGCTGATCGCATCGCGGCCATGCAGCACGCCCAGGGGCGTCTGGATCGCCTTATAGACTTCTTCGGGCATGGGCTTCTTGCGGTGATCGATCATGCCCCCATAACCCCGGTGACGTCACAGCGGCGCAGCGTCTGCCGCTGCCGCCTTCGACGTCGCAGTGCCTCTATTCTTCGATGATTTCGACGTTGCGGATGATGTCGGCCTGTGCGATCTGATCGACAACGGCCTGGTCCGCGTCGCTTTTGACCTTGCCGAATACGGCGTGCTTGCCGTTGAGCCAGTCTGTCTCGATGTGCGTGATGAAGAACTGGCTGCCGTTGGTGTTCGGTCCGGCGTTGGCCATGCTGATCACGCCTTTTTCGTGCGGGATGCGCAGGGCGCTGGCTTCGTCATCCCAGCGATAGCCGGGGCCGCCGCGTCCGTCACCGTTGGGGCAGCCGCCCTGGATCATGAAATCGGAGATGACGCGGTGGAACAACAGCCCGTTGTAGAAGCCTTCCTTCGCCAGAAAGACGAAGTTGTTGACGGTCTTCGGTGCGCGATCAGCGAACAGCGTGAGGTTAATATCGCCCTTGCTGGTCTCGATGAGCGCACTGTATTTGCGGTTCGGATCAATGACCATTTCCGGGTAACTACTGTATTTCTTTGGCATGTCTCTGGCTCCCATGTTGTCTAATTGTAATGAGCATATCAGAAAAGAAAGACAGAGGATATAGCAAACGCACCCCGGCAGATGCCGCCCCATGCCGCAAACACTATGATGTCCTGTATTCGTAATCGGATAATCTTAATTTCGCGCAATACCAAATCGCCGTATGCTAAGAGAATAGCGAAATGTCAATTGTCGCGGCATGGGCTGTTCGTTGCGGTCGCGTGTCGCACGAGGAGGAACGATGGCCGACGCAATTGAAGTGAACTACCCGGATGTACTCGGCCACATCACCGGCGGCACTGCGGCCAGCTTCGACCATCTGCAGGCGGCGATCGCGCTTAACCCGCGCGTGGCGCGTGCTGGTCACCCGATAGAGATCATCCTGCTGGTGCAGAACATGGTCGATATGCCGCTGGACATCACCGTGAATATCCAGCTGCCGGATCGTGACGCGGCGCGCAACAAGGGGCGCTTCCTGGCGAAGGCGCAGCGCATCGCCTTTGATCTCGATCCGGCGGCGGTCGGCTGCATGATCCTGCCCGTCTCGACGCTGCCTGATACTGCCCCCGGCGCGGATTACCCGGTCGCGGTTGATCTCAAGTTTCAGACCAAACAGCGCGGTCGCCCTAACGCGGTGCGCGATGTCGCCGCCGAGGTAGATGGCGGTGCCCAACTGCGGCTGGATCGCCTGTCGGCGGAGCGCCGCGCCCGCTATGCGGAACTGCGCCGCCTGGCGTGGTCCGCTGAGGCGAAGGGACGCTCTTTGCAGGCGAGCTTCGCCGTGCTGGGCGGGCGAACGGGCAAGATCGTGGCGTTGAAGCCACGCTGGGAGACGCTGTGGACGGTCGCCGACCACCACGACGACCGCGCACTGCTCATGCAGTACGGCGAGCAGGTCGAGCGCTACATCCTGCGCGGCATCCAGAAGGAACGCGCCTTCCATACCCTGCAGGATTACACTAAGAAGCGGTTCGAAAACGAAAAATACCCGCTGCTGGAAATCGAAGAGCGCCTGATTAGCAAGCTGATGACTTCCGTAATGATGTATGCCCGCGCCAACCCGACCGAAGCGCAGTCGCTGCGGGCGATGCAGTGGAACGTGCGCCATTACTTCAAACCGGGCTATCTGGAAGACGGCTTCAACGCGGTGGAGCTGCCGCGCTGGCTGCGGCGTCTGCTGGAGCTGGTCGGCAAGGAGCCGCGTCTGGCGCAGGCCCCGCTGCGGGCCGTCGCGCATTATGCCTATGACGCCCTGCTGATCGACGCCATGCACCACGCCTTCGACCTGATCGAGATGCGCACCGCTACCGACGTCGGCACGCCGGAAGAGCGCGATCAGTACATCCAGCACGTGCTGGATTCGCTCAGCGCTGGCGAACTCGATTTCGAGATGCTGTATATGCCGCTGGTGCTGGGCGGGATCATCGTCAACAGTCGCGTACTGGTCGAGCGCGAGGACGTTACGACGCTGATCGGGCCGCTGCGCGACATGCTCGAAGCCCGCTATCCAGAGCGCTCCAGCGAGAACCGCGCGACCTTCGAGATGGCGAATCGCCTCGTCGAGCAGGCGACGGACTATCACAAGATGCAGTAGCCCGTGGGATAGCGGCAGTAGCCAGTTAACCCACGCTCTGATAGGTGCCCTGCCGTGCGAAATCGTGCGCGGTGGGGCACATCCGCACCCGCAAACTCATGTATAATGGTCATGGAAATAATAATCGTAGTAATGTTGCTGATAATTACCAAGAGATGCCTTGAGGGGATTTTTGGAGCGTGCGATGGTCTTTAACCAGGATTATCCGGATGTTCTGGGTGCCATAGCCGGTGAACGTCGCTTTGTCGTCCACAACATTGAATATGCCCTGGGCATTTATCCCCAGCATGCGTATCTCAACCAGCCTGTTGAACTGATCCTGATCGTGCAGAACATGGTCGATGGCGATGTGCAGGTGCACGTCGATGTGCAGGCGTCGCAGCGGGATGCGCAGGGCGCGCCAATACACGTTGAGGTGGCCCGCACGGAGATCGTAGAGCGCCTGCTGAGCGGTGAAGTCGGCCTGATGCACGTGCCGATCGTGGTACACCCACCGGCCAGCGATACGCCGGTGACGGTCAAGGTTGTGCTGCACCCGATGGGCGGCCGCGATGCCGACCTGGTCCGCAGCGGCGCGAGTGGTCCGCAGCCGTCCATGCTGGCGGTGTCGCCCTTCCGCATACAGGCGCTGCGCGACGTGCCCTTTCTTCAGCCGGAAGACGATACGCTGCCAGCCCACCTGCTGACGTTCAACGTCAGCGGGCGCGTGCTGCCACCGACGAATATGGCGCTGGCCTACCGCTATGAGACGCTCTGGTCCGTGCAGGAGGCGGGGCTGGAATCGGCCTTCAACCGGGATCATCTGCAGATCGCGCGTGAGATCGCCCAGGACAAGACGCCTATCGTCGAAGCGCTGGAACACATCACCTCGGAGCGTTACGCGGCGCAGGGTCTGCCGCTGCACCCGGCGGAGGCGCGCGCCATCGCCTGCGCGCTGGCCTACACTGTCGAGCTGGCACCGACGCAGGAGCGCTCCTTCGCCCTGGAAGAATCGCGCTGGTTCCGTAAGCTGATGACGATACTCTCCGCCCGGCCTGATCTGGCGCGTTTGCCGCGCGGCACGCTGTTTGCGGAGCACCTCTACGACGAACTTTTGCAGGATACGCTGCCGCTGGGATTCCGGCTGATGCAGCCGCGCGTTCAGACGAACCTGGGCAACTTCGGCGAGCGCGGCGCATATGCCGAGCGTATCGTCGCCTGGCTGAGCGGACGCGGTCGCGCTGATCTGAATTACGTCTATATGCCGCTGGCCATGGCCGGCCTGCTGATCGCCCGCAAAATCCGCACGGATCGCCATCAGAACCCGTGGCGGCTGGTCACCGGGCTGCACGAAGCCGCCGCCGGTCGCGCGCGGCTGGCGGGTGGCGTCCGTGGGATTGTCTTCAACATGCTTGATGATCTGCTCAATTATGTGGAGCGAGAGCTTAAACACGCCGGGATACCCCGGCCCTGATTGCACACTAACCACAACTGGAACATCATATGGCCACGCTTGAAGTCGTCGTCTCTGATCTGCAGGATGCACAGGCGGCGCAGAAAGGCGGCGCGCAGGCCGTCGAGCTGGCGCTGGACCTGCCAGCGGATGGTCTGACGCCGTCATTGGAATTAGTGCAGCAGGTGCGCGCTGCGCTGGATATTACGCTGCGCGTCATCCTGCGCCCGCACGATCGCGGATTTGTCTACAGTGTGGCGGATATCACGCGCATGACGCAGCAGGCGGCGGATTTCGCCGCTGCTGGTGTCGATGGCCTGGTGGTGGGCGGCCAGCGCGAAGACGGTCGTTTAGATCACGAACTGCTGGCGCAGATCGCCACGGCGGCGCCGGGCGTCCCGCTGACGCTGCACCGCGTTATCGACCGCGTGCCCAATGCCACCGCCGCGCTTGAGACAGCCCTGCCGCACATCCAGCGCCTGCTGACGTCGGGCTGCACGCCTAACGCCTGGACGGGTCGCTCACAGATACAGGCCTGGGTCCGGCGATTTGGTGATCGGCTGCACATCGCGGCGGGGGGTGGCATCACCCAGCACAACGCCGTCGATCTCGCACGCGAGACGGGCACGCCTGAAATTCATATGGGTGGCGGTGTACGTCGCTCCGATCGCGTGGATGCGGAGCTGGTACACCAGCTTGTGGCGTCGCTCAGGGCGATTTAACGTCTGTCGTAGGGGTCCTGACGCGGTGGGTTGTTCCGAACGGGCACCGGGACGCGCACCGGTTGTCTTTCACGCTTCTGGGGGTTAAACGCTTCGTCCAGGCGCTCCGAAATTTCACGTCCCAATTCTACCAGATCATCCCAGATGCTACGCTTGTGTTTGGTCACGATTCGACCTCTCTAGCGCTGTTGATTGTGTCCCTCTGGGGTTCAAGGGAGTGGACCTAAGGAGATTCGAACTCCTGACCTCTTCAATGCCATTGAAGCGCTCTCCCAGCTGAGCTATAGGCCCGTGTTTTTATGTACCCGTATTCTAGGCGGGGGTACTGGCCCTGTCAAGCCAATAATCGGTGAGGGGGTCATAAGATGCATGTTAGATCGCTGGCTGCTGCCCGGAGGATAAATGCATCAGGGGCGAGTCGCTGCTCGCCCCTGGTGATGGCTCAGGGTTACTGGCTCAGGGTTACTGGCTGACGTTGTGGCTCAGCTACGGTTGCCGTTGCGCAAACGCCGTGTCACGACGATTACGCCCAGCAGGCCGAAGGCCAGCAACAGGAAGGTGCCAGGCCCGCCCGCAGCCAGATCATCGAAGAGGCCGGTATCAGGCAACTGATCGTCCGGGCCAGGGCCGGGGCCGGGGCCGGGACCGACGATAATTTCCTGGGTGGCGGTTGGCAGATCCGCGATGGCCGTCCCTGCGCCAGGCGTGCCGAGCAATTCCGCGAGCGCGGTCGCCGTCTGCTGAATCAGGCCGACGCCGACAGTCGGCACGGCAGTGGGTTGGTCTTCCGCCTGCTGCGTGGCGAGGGCGGCCGTCTCGGTTTCCGTCAGATCAGCGCTGCTCAGCGTGAGATCAGCGGCGGCGAGCGTTGCTTCTTCAGCGTCCTCGGTCAGGGCCAGGTTCGCCTCGGCGGTCTCCGTCAGGGCGTCGAAGGCACTCAGCGTCAGGTCGAGCGCGACCTGCGTCTCCTCTGCTTCGACGGTCTGCGTCGCCTCCACATCGACGGTGGGGCTGGGCGTGATGGTCGGCGTGGGCGAGGCGGCGGCGGCCGTCTGCGTGATGGCGGCGATCTCAGTGACGGCCAGTTGCGTCTCGGTCAGTTGCGATTCCACCGTCAGGTTGCTGGCGACGATGGCCGAGGCGGTCGCGTTGAGGGCCGGGTCTTCCTGGCCGCGCAGCAGGAAGAAGGCGACGACCGCGAAGACACCACATAGCAGCAGGACCAGCACAGCGGCGACGAAGATGAAGGCGCGGTTGGGCCGCTGGCCCTCCTCCGGCGGCTCATCGCCGAAATCATCCATGGGGACGTCTTCGTCAGGGAAAGGGAAATCTTCTAGATCCGCTTCGTCGTCCAGTTCGTCGAACGGCTCACGGAAGGGGTCATCATCCCCACGAAACAGATCGTCATCCCCGCCAAACGGGTCATCGTCGTCGAATCTCAGGTCGTCATCACGATCGGACATAGAGGCCTCCCTCATTCGTCAGCCAGGTAAAGCCAGGTAAAGCCAGGTAAAGCCAGCCTAAATGCGCTGCCGTGAACGCAGCCCTACAGCCCGGTCACGGTTCAGACTTCTGAATCAGACTATTAAGTGTTATTGACGCGGGATAGCCCGGGGCGCGTGAACACCACCCGCACGACAGCATCCCCGTGCCCGTCACGGCGGCCCGATGCCAGATCATACCTGACGACACCGCACAGACAGGCAAACTATGTTAATCATAAACCGAAACGCAAATAGGCGCCACCAGTACACGACACCTAATTTTGCCGGCAGAATTGAGATTTGTCGCCTGCTGGCCAGTCGATCCTCAGGTCTGCTACAATATTAGCGCATAACGATCGCGTTCGTATTCGCTCTCTGACGGTGAGCGGCGGGCACATTGTGATGCGCCATGATGCGCTGTGATGCGCTATCGCTCGTCGGTATCTGCCGCCCGGCACTGCCTGAGTGAGTTGTGAGGTCAGCCATGCGCCATATTAACGAAGAAACCATGCAGCACCTGGCCGATGTCCAGTCGCGCCATATCGAAGAGCTGATGAGCCTGGCCAATGTCGTCGGCACGGGTATTGGCCTCGCCATGAAAGATGGCGTCTACACGGATGAACCCGCCATCATCGTCATGGTAACGCTCAAGATGCCCCTGGCCCAGCTCAACCCGATGGATGTCGTCCCGCGTGAAATCGAAGACTGCCGGATCGATGTGCAGGAGACGGGCAGCTTCATCGCGCACTAAACGTCACGACATCGCAGACGTCACATCACAACACTTCCAAAAAGCGCAGCAGCGCCCAGCCGATGATCCCGGCCATCAGGATCAGGTAGGCGTTGGCGGCGATGCGTGCGCGCCACGTCACCCGATACCCCCGCGCCTGTAAGTGTCCCAGCAGCTCGCGGCTGCTCGGTTCGGTCAGGGTGCTGCCATCCGGGAACACCAGGGTCGGCACGCTCTCATTACCGGCGTTGATCGCACGCACGCGCTCACGGGCGGCAATATCCCGGCTGATGTCCACATATTCATAGGCAGCCCCACTCTGATTGAGGGCGGCGCGCACCGGCGGCACCATCGGGCAGGTCGGCGTCCCGTAGACGATGATCGGCTCGGATGCGGTGGTGGCGGGTGTCGCCTTTGCCGTCTGCGTTGTGGGATCGGTCATGGCAGCAGAGCGACGGCCTCGATCTCAACCAGGGCGTTGACTGGCAGGCGGGCCACCTGCACCGCGGAGCGCGCCGGGGGATTATCGCCGAAGAACTCGCTGTAGATGGCGTTCATCGCCTGGAAATCATCCATATTCGCCAGAAACACGGTCGTCTTGACGACGTGCTGCAGGTCGGTGCCGGCGGTCTGCAGGATCGTCCGCAGGTTGGTGAGCGCCTGCCGCGTCTGCGCCTGCACGTCGCCTTCGATGAGCTGCATAGTCTGCGGCACGAGGCCGACCTGACCGGCAGTGAAAACGAACCCGTTGGCGACGATCGCCTGCGAGTAGGGGCCGACGGCGGCGGGGGCGGCGTCCGTATGGATGATCTGCTTCATGGGCTGTTATCCTGTATCTGCGTGGAATAAGGTGGGCGCATTATACCCGGTATTTGCCCTGGCCCGTAACGTCAAAGGGCGCAGTTTGCGCGGTTTGATCTCATCTCAGAGTGGGTTGTTCAGAGTGGGTTGTTCAGAATGGGTTGTGTTTTAAGCAGGGGCTGCATTCTTGCAACCCCTGAGCATATGTCGTAAAAAGCCGACCCCTGCAGACGCGCTAGGCTTCTCTTATCCCGTGCACAGCCCCTGTGGATCGTTCAGGCTGGCGGCGCTGGTCTGGGTGCAGCGGGTGGCGCTGTCATCGAAGGCGGTATCGCTGAGGTACAGGTCGCCCGCGTTGTGGATCGCGGTGCTGCCCTGGTTGTTCGCAAAGACGACGCCGCGCAGGATGACGCTGCCGCCCTCGTTGTTAATCGCGCCGCTGTGCTCGCCGGAGCCGTTCCACAAGAAGACGACGCCATGAGCCACCAGCTCTGCGCCCGGCGTCACGTAGACGGCCCAGCGGTGCGCCCTGAACAGCTCAACATGCCGCAGCGTCAGCGAGCTGCCTTCCGTCAGCGTGAAGAGGTGCTCGGCGTAGCCCTGGCCGTTGATTGTCGTGGGCTGCGCGCCGCTGCCGACGATCTGCACGTCGCCACGGATCAGCAGCGGGCTGTCGAGCGTGATCTGGCCGGTGCAGGCGATCTGCAGTGGCAGGCCCATCTCGGCGTTGAGATCAATCCGCCGCTGGAGTTCCGCCGGGTCGCAGCCGACCGTGCCGTTATCCGCTTCGACCGGGGTGAAGCCGCGCGGTGTCGGGCGGATGCCTGCGCGCCCCTGGTCGATCTGGTCGGCGGCTGGCTGAGGCGTCAGCACTGCGAACAGCCCGAACAGGCCGATGGTCAGCAGGCCGACCAGCGTCAGGCCGATGAACAGATTCTTCTGATTGGCGAAGCTGGACTTGCGCTTTTCCATAACGAACAATCCTTTTCACTCAGCGTAGATTTCGCGGGTGTTACCCCGACCCGCACGGACCCCCTGTATACGACGACTCTTCACGGGGTTGCAGGAGCAGCGCCCCTGCGCAATCTGCCCTCATTAAAACATGAATCTAGCGCAGTTTGAAAGCGGGTCGCGGGGGGAGCGGCGGCTAATCGTCCGGTGAGCGTGGCGCAGGTGATTCTGTCGGTGCGTCGGGGGGCTGGCTATCCATCAGCAGGCGGTAGCGGCTCGGTTCGGTGGTGTCGCTGATGCTGGTGCGGCGGGCGTGCCCGATCGGGAAGGGGTCGATCGCGCCGGATGACGCGCCCATCATGCGCTGGATCGCCAGGATTTCCTGCGTCGTCAGCGCGCCCATGGTGCCGTGTTCGTTATCCGTCTCGTGCGTGCCGAAGGCGCGATGAAAGGCGATTCGCTGGAACTGCACGCTCGCCATGTTGGCGACGACCAGCGCGTTGGGGTTGATACCATGCGGCAGCAGATCGCGCTGGCGGATCAGCAGCAGGCTGATGCACAGCAGCGCCGTCCCCGCCCACTGGCCGGCGGTCAGCGTCTCGTTCAGGACGATTGCCGCCAGCACGAGCGCCACGCCAATTTCAGTAATGCTGAGGATCGCCGTCTGCATACCGCCCAGGAACTTGACGCTGGCGAACATCGCCAACCGGCTGAGCGCGGTCGTCAGGGCCAGCAGCAGCAGCGGCGCGAAGGCCGCCTCGACGACGGCCATCGTCAGCGGCGGGCTGACAGCCAGCCAGACCATCGTCACGACGACGCCCATAGTCGTCAGCGTGTAAAGCGTGAAGGTCAGCGCGGGCATTTCGTAGAGGATATACTGGCTGAGCACGACTGTCGCCGCGAACATCAGCGCATTTGCCAGCATCAGACCGGTGCCCGTCCAGTTGAGCGGGCCGGTCCCCAGGCCGGTGATCATCGCCAGGGCGATCATCGCCAGGCCGACGCGCACCAGCGTGCGCCACGTCGCCGATTGCCCACTGATGCGCGATAGCAGCACCGCGAACGCCAGATACGAGCCGTTGATGAGCTGCACCATCGACGCGTCGAGCAGTTCAAGGCCGCCGTAGTAAAACAGCGAACCAATGCCGTTGATCGCACCGATCACAATGCAGCCGAGCAGCCCCGCCGGGTAGATGTAGATAAAGCGCCGGAAGAAGAGCGCATACACGCCCCAGAGCAGCAGCACGGCCAGCAGCGTCCGCAAAGCCGCCACGCTGAAGCCATCCGCGCCAGCGGTGATGGCCAGCTTGCCAAAGATGGGGGCCATCCCCAGGAAGACCGGCGTCGCCAGGGCTGCCATGATCCCCCGCAACTGTTCGGCAGCGTGGCCTGAGGGTGTCGAACTGGACATCGGTGTGTTATTCCGCGCGTTTCATGGTTTGCGTTTTACGAGCCTGTGCGCCCGGGGGCACTCTGGCTTTCAGAGGCAGCTCGACGAAGAAGGTGCTGCCGGGCAGTAATTCCCGATCCATGCCTTTGCTCTCTACCCAGATGCGGCCCCCATGCGCTTCGACGATGCCTTTGCAGATGGCCAGGCCCAGCCCCAGGCCGCCCCCGCCGAAGGCCGTCTTGCTGGTGGTGTGCAGGTCGACATCCGGGCTGACCTGCATCCGCTTGAAGATGGCTTCGTGCTGGCGTTTGTCAATGCCGATGCCGTTATCCTGCACGCTGAAGCGCACCAGCTCGTCTTCGACCTGACAATCGAGTGTGATGCGGCCTTTGTTGGGCGTGTACTTGATGGCGTTGCTGATCAGGTTCAGCACGACCAGCCGCAGCAGGTCAGGATCAGCGTGGATGCTGTAGTTCCACTGGTTCACGTCGAAGTGCAGCGCCAGTGCGCGCTCCTGAAGCGCGGCTTCGTAACTGTTCAGCACGCCCTTGACGAGCTGCCCCAACTGCGTCGAGCGCAGGTTGAGGTCGAATTTGCGCGTCATGATGCGGCTGATCGTCAGGACTTCCTCAATGATGATCTGCATGCGGTCGATGGCTTCCAGCAGACCGTTCATCAGCATGCGACCGTTGTCGTCGTAACCCATCAGGACCTGCAGCGGCGTGTAGTCTTCTAACAGCTTGCTGTAACCGGTCATGAGCGTCAGCGGGGTGCGCAGTTCGTGCGCGGTCAGCTGGATGAAGTTGTCTTTCATGCGGTCGAACTGGGCCAGTTCTTCGTTCTGGGCTTCCAGCTCGCGGATGCGCTTCTCCAAACGGCTGACGACGTCGCGCAGGTACTTCATCCGGGCGGATTCAATACGCTGAACGTCGGTCTTATCCATGCCATCATGGCCGCCGCTGAGGAAGAACTCAATCTGCAGCGGCAGGGCGTCGGTGTTGATGGGCTTATCGACGAAGCCGGTAAAGCCGACGGCGAAACTCAACTCGCGCTCTTCGGGCAGGCCCGTATCGGAGATGCCGATGATGGGTGTGTGCAAAAAGCGCTTGTCACTGCGCAGGGCGACGGCCAGTTCACGGCCCGTCATATCAGGCAGGTCGATGCGCGTCAGGATGAGATCGGGGCGCTGCTTGCGGGCGACGTCCAGGCCGTCGACGGCGCGCTGTGCCCCCAGCAGGCGATAGCCCGCGTTCTTCAGCGTGCGATACAGCACGCGCACCGTGCGCACGTCATCCTCGATGATGAGGATCGTCGGCATGGTGTCTTCTTCGATGGCCTCGTCGTCGCCGTCCTCATCGGCATCGATGGTTGGCTCGGCGTCCTCCGAAGCGTCGGCAGCGTCCAGATCATCCGATGGCAGCGCACTGATCTGCGCGCTGAGTTCATCGAAGGCATCATCATCGGCAGCGAGTTGACTGTCGCTGTGAGGTTCTGACACGGTCTTCTACCTTACGTTTTTCGGGGTGCGGCCAGCCTGCTCATCAATCCGGTGACTGGCTCCAAGGCTTATTATACCCAACATGCCCGATCTGACCGCCGTAAGAAATCTTCTGTCATTGTGGCCTGTTTACCAGTGCTTACCAGTTCCAAACCACATACCAATGCGATCCAAGCCCAAACACGTCGGCACATTCGTCATAATGGGCTGTAATTCCGCACTTCATGTGCCGGGAGTATACTACCAGACGTCATACTGCCGCATGTGGGATGCGGTGATGATCGTTTCTCTTTAGAACAAAAAAGAATTGAAAGCTGCTTATTGATGGGCCGTTATGCAAGAGAGGTTTTTTTATGCTGCGGGGACTGAGTGTTTTTCTGTTGTTGTGTATCACTGCGCTGATCAGCGTCGCGCCGACGCTCGCCCAGGATGACGCCGACCTGGCACGGCGGATCGATCTCATCAACGAGATGGGCCGCGAACTCAACGCATGGCGTCTGAGCGAGGGGCTGACTCCGCTGGTCTACAATCCGACGCTGGAAGCGATGGCGAACGCGCAGGCCAGTTACGTGCTGTCGCTGCCGCGCATCCCGGCGGGTGGGGCAATTCACACGGGCGCTGCCGGGGAAGATGTGCGTCAGCGCTCGCAGCAGCCGCGCTTTAGCTGGCCTTACTACGGCAACCCGACCCGTGTTTCCGTCACGGAGATTGCCGCTGTCGGTAATGTGCGCTTTGCGATCAACTTCTGGCGCGGCTCACAGATTCACCGCGACAGCGTGACCAACCCGCGCTACAGAGAGTTCGGCATTGCGGCGCTGCCTACGGGCCGGGATACACTGTTCATTGTGGTGCTGGGTGCGCGCCCGGGTGTGCTGCCCGCCCTCGTCGATGAGACCGCCGGGCGGCTGTACCTGGGCACTGAGACGATTCCCTTCGCCGGGGACTGGTTCGGCCAGACGGTGCGCTTCCGCCTGTTCAATGCGGATGGCAGCCCGCAGAGTGGCTGGCGCGTCTACGGGCGCAGCGTGCCGCTGCCGGATATCGACGGCGACCAGTTCTTCGTGCTGTACGAAGACGGCAACAGCAATCAGGCGCTGGCGATGGTCGATATGAAGGCGACGCCTGTCTTCACCGGCCTGAGGGTCGAAGAAGCGCCGATCGTGGCTGCTACATCTTCCGCAACGCCGACCGCAACCAGCCCGCCGCGTCTGCTGCTGCCGACGAATACGCCCGGCGGCCCTGTCCCGACCAGCACGCCCACGCCGCCACCGCCCACAATCACGCCGCCCCCCAGCCCGACATCCCCGCCGACGGCGACCGCCACGCCAGAGCCTAGACAGCTCACGCTGCTTTACAACAGCCGGTCGCTGACGGTCATCAACCAGGGCGACGAACCGCTCGATATCAGTCAGATTGTCTTCCGGCAGGATAGTTATCAGTTGGCGACGACCCGCTGGCAGCAGATCGTCGGCAACACGCCGCTGAACCGCTTCGGCAATGGGCATTGTCTGCTGGTTTACTCATTCACGGATAGCGCGGTCGCCTCGCCTTCGCAGTGCCGCATCACGTGGTCCGTGCTGACGGTCGCGCCGCAGCGCCTGTTCTGGACGAATGACGACTTCGAGGTTTTGCGTGCAGGTCAGGTGGTGGGGACGTGCAGCGTCAACGCGCAGCGCTGCACGATCGAGCTGCCCTGAGCGGATTTCTGAAAGCGCTTACCCTCAGCCCCGGCTCACGCCACTATGGAAAAGGTCGGGGCGAGGTTGAAAAAACGCGCCCTACTCCTGCACGAACAGCGCCACGTGGCCGCAGCCCTGACACCGCCGCGCCCGCAGTCGCTCGATCGGGGCGCTGTCGTCGTCCGGCTGGAAGTGCCCGCCAAGCCATGCGCCCCACTGAAAGCGATGGTGTCCGCAGTAGGGGCACATCAGGCGCGGCTGATTTTCCGGCAGGGTCAGGCCCAGGGGGCGTGGTTTGGGACGCGGTCGCTCCGACATGATTCAGCCTCCTTGCAGGCCGCGGACGAAGGCGTCAAGCTGCTGGCTCATGAGCGCCGTCGCCTGACTGACGTTGAAATCAACAGCGAACATCGACGACGCGAACCATAACGCCAGCCCCCCCAGCACGATCAGCACGATCAGCAGCAGCGTGAAATTAATCACCGAGCGCACCATCTGCTGAATGACGATGCGCGGCAGCCACAGTATCGTGCTCAGGAGGCTGGTGGCGGACCAGCCGAGCACGCCGCCGACCCCGAATCCACGGCGCGATACCTGACGGCGCGATACCTGACGGCGCGATGCCTTACGGCGTGGTTCTGCGGGTGGCTCCGCCGGGTGGCGCTCTGCGCTGCGCTCTGCACTGCGTGCAGCGCTCGTTGTGGCTGGATTCGGCTGCATCATGGGTTGTATGGTGGCGATCAGGCGGACGAGGTCGTTGTCGAAATCGACGAGGGCGAAGGGCGGTCGGTAGGCGATCGGCTGCAGCGCCGGTGGCAGACGCTCCGGCATGGGCAGCGCCGCGCCATCCAGTAGCACCGGGATCACCGTACGGCCAGCCGCGAGACCGGCAGCCACCGCCACATGGACGCGGTCGCCCGTGTCGTGCAGGCGCGGGTCGCGCTCCCAGTTCCGGCCGATCAGCACCAGCATCACCGGGCAGCCGGCCATGTGACGCGCGAAGTCGCTGCGCGTCGCGCCCTCGGGCAGTGTCTGCATGTTGTGCCGTAGCGAACTGGCACCAAAAGCGGCACGCAGGCGCGTCAGCACAAGCCGGGCAGGGGCATCGCTATCCGTTGGACGAAAGACCAGGGTGATGCAGGGCATAAGAGGTGCAGCCAGGGGACGCTGCCGCCGCGCTTACTGGATGCTCAACAGCACGCTGCCGACACTGCGCCACAGCCCTTCAAGATCGTAATATTCGCGCTGGTCTTCGAGGAAGACGTGCACGACGACCTGGGCGAAATCAATCAGTACCCAGCCGCTCTCCGGCTTGCCTTCCACAGCGAAGGGCTTCAGGTCGAACTTCTCTTTGACGCCTTCCTGAATGTACTCCACCAGGGCGCGCAACTGACGGTCGCTGTTGCCATTGAGCAACACGAAAAAGTCTGCGATCACCGTTTCCGGGCGCAGATCAAGCAGGACGATATCTTCCGCTTTGTTTTCTTCGGCAATATCAACGATATGACGTGCCAGTTCTAAAGGTTCCAGAAAAGCCTCCTTGCGGCTAAGGCACAACATCATGATGCTGTTGATTTTAGCACAGTTTCATCAAAGCGTTGTTAGCGCCCATCCGCCTGATGCCCGCCGGGGGTGCCGTCAGGGTGCCGTCAGGAGGCCGTCAGGGGGCTTTAGCAGGGGCATCTCTAAGCAGTCCAACCCTGGCTATATTGGCCTTAATGGTCTAAGATCACAGCATGATTGTTCGTTCGTAGAGGCGTGTGTTCTGATGGCTTCTCCCCGTCTGAGTATTCCGCTCGATCGTGAGAGCGAAGAGCCAATTTACAAGCAGTTGATACGTCACATTCGCGCTCAGATCGACAGCGGCCAGCTGCCCTCAGGAACGCGACTCCCCGCCAGCCGAGAACTGGCCCGCGAGATCAACGTCAGCCGCATCAGCGTCGTGAATGCCTACGCTGAACTGCGCGCCGAGGGCTACCTGAGCGCCCACGCCGGGCGCGGCACCTTCGTCTCGCGGGAGCAGCAGACCAACGGCACCCTGCCGGAATCCAACGGGCGCAGTGGGGCGGAGACTAACCCCGTCCATGATTATCCCATCCGCGATATGATGAAGCTGGCCCGGCGTCCCGGGGTGATTAACTTCAGCCATGGCGCGCCCCCGCCGGAGTTCTTCCCGATGCCGCAGTTGCAGACGGTCCTCAACGCCATCCTTGAGCGCGATGGCGCGACCGCGCTCGGCTACGAGAAAGCGGAGGGCTACGGCCCACTGCGCAACGCCGTCCGCGATTACGTCAGCGCGCTGGGCATCCTGTGCAGCGCGGATAACGTGCTGATCACCGCCGGGGCGCAGCAGGCGATCGATCTGATCGTGCAGTCGCTCGTCAACGAAGGCGGCACGATCGTCACCGCCTCGCCGACTTACATCGGCATCCTTGATGTGGCGCGGGCGCGGCGTCTGCAGGTGCACACCATCCCCATCGATGACGAGGGTATGCGCATTGACTGCCTGGAGCAGTACCTGCTGGAGCATCAGCCCAGCCTGATCTATGTGACGCCGACCTTCGACAACCCGACCGGCAAGGTCATGCCGCTGCACCGCCGCCGCCAACTGCTGAATCTGGCGAATGAGCATGGCGTGCCCATCATTGAGGACGCGATCTATCATGAGTTCCGCTTTGAAGGTGAAGCGCTGCCGCCGCTTAAGGCGCTGGATGAAACGGGCATCGTCGTCCACGTGAGCGCCTTCACCAAGATGCTGCTGCCGGGTATGCGCATCGGCTATCTGATCTGCACCAACAACCACTTCGACCGTCTGGTGCGCGTCAAAGGGGCTGCGGATATCTCCACCAGCGGCCTCAATCAGCGCGTGATCCACATGATGCTACAGCGCGGCATCATCGCGCAGCAGTTCGAGCGCAACATCCGCGAGCTGCGCCGTCGCCGCGATGCGGCGCTGATCGCCGCTGAAAAGTATCTGCCGAAGGGCAGCACCTGGGAGGTGCCGCAGGGCGGGGTCTATCTGTGGGTGACGCTGCCCAAGCCCGGCCCCACCGCTGCCGAGCTGTTCATCAGCGCGGTGCAGAAGAACGTCTCGTTCGCCATTGGCAACGTCTTTTTCATGCATGGGGGCGGCACGCGCAACATGCGCCTCAACTACGGCATGCAGCGCCCGGAACTGATCGAAGAGGGTTTTAAGCGACTGGGCGCGGCCTGGAACGAAATGGCCGAGCAGTCGTATCACTTTGAGATTTCGCCGCTGCTGTGATCTGACATCGCCTTTGCAGCGTATTCATCAGGGGCCGGATTCATCCAGCCCCTTTTGCGCCTCATGAACAATCTGCTGATTCAATCTGCGCCGAGCGTGACCGCTGCCATCACCGGGTAGTGATCGCTGGGATACACGGGCGGCTCTGCTTCCGTGATGATCTGGAAGCTGTGTGTCCGCCAGGGCTGAGCGCCGTCCAGCGTCAGCACCCAATCGATGCGCAGATTGTCGTACCCCGCCCACGGGATGAAGTGCTCCCCATCGAAGCCGTGATAGGTGTTGACGGGCTGTGTGTGCCCTGCCGCCGTATAGGTATCGATATAACCCGCCGCCATAAACGTCTCGTAGGTGGCGCTGCCTGGCATCGCGTTGAAGTCGCCGGTGAGGATGACCGGCAGGTGATCGGGGGCGCGCAGCGCGTTCAGTCTTTCCACAACCAGCGCGGCGCTCTCGCGGCGGGCGTCTTCGCTCTCATGATCGAAGTGTGTGTTGGCGTGGATGAACTCCAGGCCGGTGCGCGGGTCCTGGAAGCGCACCCAGTTCACAGCGCGCACGAGCGTCGCACCCCAGCCCGTCGACCAGCGCTCCGGTGTCGGGCTGAGATAAAAGCTGCCACTTGTCACCAGGGCCAGCCGCTCGTACTGCCAGTAGATCGCCAGCGTGTGATAGTTGGGTGCCTGCCGGATCGACAGTGCGCCGGTCGCGCTGATGTAGCGCGTCAGCGAATCGTTGTAGGTGCTGATGTTGTAGGACTGCGCCTCCTGAAAGCCGATCAGATCGGGGGCGTGGCGGCGGATCAGGCCCACGTTGAGATGAGCGCGATGATCCCAGGCGTTGACATTATCTTCCGCGTGGAAAGCCCCGCGCACGTTGAAGCTCATCACGCGCAGTGAGGTCTCAGGCATTGTTGGGTCTTCTCCTGGTTGGGCAAATCAAGCCGGATAAGTGCGCGGCGCGCAGCTTATATGACGATTCTCTGTGATGACTATAGCGCTATCAGCGGGGTCTGTCTGCCAGAAAACAGCGGGAATGTTAAAGAATACACGATCCTTAAACATTTGGTAATTTGTTCTTTATATTTCCACAAAGTATCTGGCGTACTAACGGGCTATTATCAAGCCACATGGTCGGGTTGAAGTGTAATTGCTTTTCAACCTGATCAGGCCACAACGACAGACACACAGTTAATGGCGGTATCGCGTCATGGCCGCAGTCAAAGCCCTCATATTCGATCTTGACGGTATACTGGTCGATACAGTGGATCTGCATTATCGCGCCTGGAAGCATCTGGCCGATATATATGGGATCAGTTTCAGCCGTGACGACATGCAGCGCTTTCGGGGGCGGCAGCGGCGGGATTGTGTCATCAGTCTGTTCGCCCCGCATCCGCTGACAGAAGCCCAGATTAATGAGTATGTGGCGATCAAGACCAACCAGTACACCGCCATGCTGGCGCAAACCGACGGCGAGGCCCTGCTGATGCCCGGAGCGCGCTACCTCGTTCACAGCGCCAAGGCCAGCGGTCTGAAGCTCGGCGTCGCTTCCGCCAGCGTCAACGCGATCGAGGTGCTGAAGCGCGTCAAACTGTATGATTTTTTTGACGCGATCGGTGACGGCACGATCGTTGCTCGCTCAAAACCCAAGCCGGATATTTTCCTGTGGACGGCGGGCGCGCTGGGCGTCAGGCCGCATCAGACTATCGTCTTTGAGGATTCTGCGGCGGGGGTGCACGCGGCACGCACGGCGGGGATGTTCGTCGTGGGCGTCGGCAGCGATGATGCCGTCAACGGCGCGCACCTGATCGTCCCGGCCATGACCGCCATCGAGCTTGACGCCCTGCTGCGTGCCGCCAGCGACACGATCCGCACTATCGGCTGATTTTTCTTCTGCGTTTCTTCGGCGCTGCACCGTGACGGCGCTGTACCGTGACGGCTGCACTGGCCAATGGTCACGGGTGCCTGCACGGGCAACTTGCGCTACAATGCGTCTTATGCGTACACCACCCGATATTTCCCCGCATGATCTGGCGCGCTGGCTGAAATCGTTGTATGCGATCCGGCCCCGGCGTGCGCGTTTCGTCGCACATGGCGAGTGCGGCTGGCTCTATCTGATTTTCACGGAGCCGGACGGCGATCAGCCGGATTACGTGCTCAAGCTGACACAGCCTGATCTGTGCCGAGAAGGCAGTTTTCGGCAGGATGTGATCGTCACGCATATGGCGCTGTACTACGATCACGGCCTGCGGCAGATCAGCCCGCCGCCGCTGCGGGCCAGCACCGGCCTGTACATCAATGATCTGGATGGCTATCAGGCGAAGCTGCTGCCTTACATCGCCGGTACGCCCGTCAGCGAGCTTGAATTTACGGCGTCGCAGCAGCGCAAACTCGGCGCGCTGATCGCCACGCTGCACCGCTGCAAACTCCATGACGACGAACTGCCACCCGTCGAGCGCTTCTCCACGAACGTGGTGCGCCAACTCGGCGAGCTGCTGAACATGGCGACCGTCCCCAGCGACGACCCCATCGAGCGCGATCTGCGGCACACCCTGCGCGAGCTGACACCCCGGCTGAAGCGGCTTTCGGCGCGGTTCGTGGCACTGGCACAGGCCCTGCGCGCTGATGAAGACCTGTGCGCGGAGTTCGTCATCTGCCACGGCGACCCAAGCGCGGGTAACATCATCGTCTCGCCGGATAACAACGTCTACCTGATCGACTGGGACACGCCCATCTATGCGCCGCCAGAGCGCGATCTGTTCTTCCTGCGGCCCTGGCTGGATGCCCGCGAGAGCTACGCCGCCATCATCGGTGAGCGCCAGGCGGATCGGCGTGTGCTGCATTATTACCAGCTCGAATGGGACCTGGGCGAAATCGTGGATTACGGCAAGCGGCTGCTGCGCGGCGTCCATGAGGAGCAGCAGCGCCTGCACGATCAACGCGAACTTCACACCCACCTGGAAGGCATGGGACTGCTATGACGCAGATTGTGTGCAATGACTGCGGCGCGGTGGCGCAGCCGCTGGATTGGCGCTGCACGGCCTGCGGCGGCTCGCTCGATCTGGAAGGGCTGCCGGCCTTCGACGCGGAGGCCATCGTCGCTGACGATTACAGCCTGTGGCGCTATGCCGCCATGCTGCCGGTGACCCGGCGCATCAGCCTGGGCGAGGGCCTGACGCCGCTGACCCACACGGATACAGATGCCGGGCGCATCTGGCTGAAGCTGGAATACCTCAACCCGACGGGCAGCTATAAGGATCGCGGCACCGTCACCATGATGAATCACATGGCCGCCCATGACGTGACGACCGTCGTTGAGGATTCGTCGGGCAACGCGGGCGCATCGGTCGCGGCTTACAGCAGCGCGCTGGGCATCCATGCCCGCATCTACGTGCCGGAGACAGCTTCACCGGCCAAGAAGGCGCTGATTCGCGCGGTCGGCGGTGAGCTGGTCGAGATTGCCGGCCCGCAGCACGCCAAGACCGAAGCCTGTGAAGAAGCCGCACGCACGACGCCCTATGCCAGCCACGCCTGGAGCCCATACTTCGTCCTCGGTCAGATGACCGCTGCTTATGAACTGTGGGAGCAGTTCGGGCGGCGCGCCCCGGATGCGGTCGTCACGCCGCTGGGGCATGGCGGTCTGTTCCTGGGGCTGGCGCGTGGCTTCCGACAGTTATATGACGCCGACCTGATCGACCGCATGCCGCGCCTGTTCGCGGTGCAGGCGCAGCGCAGTGATCCGATTGTGCGCGGCTGGGAGATCGGTGCCGAAGAACCGCCCATCATCGAAGTACAGCAGACCGTCGCTGATGGCATCATCGTTAAGGTGCCGGTGCGCGGTCGGGCGGTGCTGGCCGCCATCCGCGAGAGCAATGGCGCAGCCCTGCGCGTCGCCGAAGAAGACATTCTGCCCGCCCGTGATGCCCTGTTCCGGCGTGGCTTTACAGCGGAGCCGACCAGCGCGGTCACCTGGGCGGCGCTGCCGCAGGTGCGCGACCTGCTCGTGCCGGATGCGCAGATCGTGCTGGCGCTGACGGGTAATGGCCTCAAGAACGTGGGCGATCTATGACCTTACGCGGGTTCGTGCGGCATGTGGCCGTCATCGGCCTGTACTTCCTGATCGGCCTGCTGATCACCTGGCCCGCACTGACGACCGCCACAACGCATTTCATCGGCAGCCGCAGCGGCGATAGCGCGGAAGTCGCCCGGCATATGTGGTGGTTCACGCAGGCGCTGCGTACTGGCCAGGATTTCTTCTATCAGAGCACACTGGGCTACCCGGAGGGCTTCAGCAGTGCCGTCTTCCTGAGCGTGCCGCTCTACGTGCTGCCGATGGGGGTGTTCGCCTTTGTGCTGCCGCTGGCGCTGGCGTTTAATCTGCAGGTGTGGCTGGCGCTGGCGCTCAACGGGTGGGCGATGTGGTGGCTGGCGCGCAGCCGTCTCGGCGCGGATTCAATGATACCGGCGCTGCTGGCTGGCCTGATCTTCATGGCCTATCCGGCGATGCAGGGGCACATCGCGGATGGTCACAGCGGCCTGATCGTCATGTGGCCGCTGCCGCTGTACCTCTGGGCGCTGTTCCGGCTGGTGGAGCGTGACCGCCCGCGCTGGTTCGAGTGGCTGCTGGCGGTGGTGCTGTTCATGCTGGTGCCGATGGGCCACATTCTGCAGAGCATTTACGCCCTCGCCCCGGTGACGGGTTTGTTCTTCCTGGCGCGGCTGTGGCAGCGCGACTGGCGCGGTGCCGGTCGCGTGGTGGTGGTGACGCTCGTCGGTGGCGTGCTGTATGCGCTGTATCTGCTGCCCGTCGTGCTGGAAGTGCTTTCAGAGACGGCGTATAGCGGCACAGATGGCACGGTCCGCTTCAGTCTGGATGCGCTCGCCATCGTGACGCCTTCGTTCTTCAATCCGTTCTATGACGCGGTCCTGAGCTACCCTCGGCGCGTGCTCGGCACCAACCTGACCGAAGGCGCGGCCTATATCGGGCTGGGGGCTGGTCTGCTGGCGATGATCGGCTTCATTGGCCGCAGGCGTGCGCGCTGGTGGCTGCTGCTGGCCCTGGTCGCCTGGGTGCTGGCGCTCGGCCCATTGCTGAAAGTCTTCGACCAGCCGCTGCAGATCGACGCTGGCGACGGCTTCATCAGCTATTTGACGCTGCCCTGGGCGCTGCTGCAGGAACTGCCCGGCATGTCGATTGCACGCACGCCGGGACGATTCGCCTTTGTGCTGGCCTTAACAGTCGCCATGCTGGCAGCCTATGGCGCTGCCGTCCTGCGCGCCCGACTTGGGAAAAATCAGCGGGTTGCCTTTGCGATATTTGGGATATGGGCGGCCTTCATCCTGTTTGATTATCAACTGTACTGGCCCATGCCCACATCACCAGCGACGGTGCCTCAGGCCGTCGCAGACCTGCGTCAGCGGGAGGATGTGCGCGCTGTGTTCAACGTGCCGTATGAACATCTGCTGGCGGCGAAGGACGCCCTGCTGCTGCAAACGGCCCATGAGCAGCCGCTGATCGCCGGGCAGGTCAGCCGCAGTACGCCCGTCAACCCGGCGCGGCTGATGCTGCTGCAAGCCACGCTCGACCCGGCACTGCTGACCGCCGCCGGGGCCGATGTGATCATCTTCCATCATGCGCGCGCCCGTGAGATCGGCAGCTATGATGTGCTCAGCCAGCGCCTGAACGCGCAGCTTGGTCAGCCGACTTACCGCGATGACCGCATCGCGCTGTATGACGTGCCCGCGCCAGAATCCGACCCGGCCTTCGTAGCGCTCAGCGCTGATGGCGCGTATCAGGAACTGAACGAGGCATACCGGCTTTCCGTCTATGCGCCGGAGCCGGGCTGGCTGCTGGAGGCCAGCGACGTCAGTGCGCAGGCGCGGCAGGTGGTCGTGGCGCTGGATGGCGTGCCCGTTCACCGGCGCGTGGTCGATGGCTGGACGAACGGCCAGTTCGCCGCCTATCTGCCGGAGCCGGGCTATTACACGTTCACAATCGCGCTGGACCCACCCTGCCCGCAGCGCATTGATCCGGTGCTGCAGTGCCTGGGCTTACAGGTCGGCGTGCCGAACCAGCAGTTCATCCCACAGGCCCCGCCGCCGCCGATTGTCTACGCCGGGCTGATGCTGGATGCCTATCAGGTCGCGGCGGAAGCGAGCTGGCTGGCAATCCGGCTGAGCTGGCAGTTTGATGATCCGCTGGTGGGTGACGTGGTGCGCTTCGTGCAGGTGCTGGATGAAAACGGGGTGCCGGTCGCACAGGACGACACCCCGCTAGGGCCGTTCGTGGCAGGGGCGCGCTGGTCAGAGCAGATCGATCTACCCATTGATGAGCTGCGCCCCGGCGCTTACGAAGTGCGCGCAGGCTGGTATCGCTTCAACGCGGATGGCAGCATCAGTAACTTCAGCGTCAGCAGCGAGGTGCCCGGCGCGGCGATCGGCGCGCCTGTGATTGGCCGCTTCAGCCTGCCGTGACGGTCTGCGGCTCCGTCGTGGCTGCTTCGTCATCTTCCGGTTCATCGACGTAATCCGGCAGCAGCGCCTCCATCCGGCGGAGGCTCGGTATGGCGTACATGATGACAGCCGGGATCAGCGACAGCAGCCCATAGATGAAGATCTGCAGGCCCATACCGGCCCCGGTCTCGCTGCCGAAGAAGGGCGCGAGCGCTGCCCACGCTTCCGTCTGGACGGCGGGTTCAAAGACTTGATCGGCCAGCGGCCCGGCCAGCAGATAGGCGAAGGGCACCAGCATCGAGGCGACCTGCCCCAGCGTCGCGAAGACGCGCCCCTGTAAATCCGGCGGAACCTTAGTCTGCATGATGGTCATGAAGGCGCTGTTGACCAGAATATTGGGCGACAGCGCCAGGAAGAGCGCCACCCCCAGCGCCGGGACGGACTGCGCCAGACCAATCGTCATGATGAAGAAGGACATCAGTATGACGCCGATTATCGCGCCGTGGATGCGTGGCCGCGTCCCGCCCCAGATGCTGGTACCGATCCCCCCGACCAGCATTCCCGCGTTCATCAGGCTGAGCAGGACGCCCATCGTCGCCTCGCTGCCGGTACGCGCCAGCAGATACGGCGTCAACAGCACGCTAATCCCGCTGATGAGCAGGTTGAGCAGGGCGATGAACATCACCGTCCAGAACAGCGCCTTGATGCCCCACAGGAAGCGGATGCCGGTCAGCATGTCTGCCAGCATCCCACGCTGATTTTCTGCGCCTTTGCGCGTCTTGCGCGGCTGCGGAATATGCACCGAGAGCAGTACGCCCACAGCGACCAGGAACGTCAACAGGTCGATGATGAGCGCGCCTTCGATGCCGACCAGGGCGAAGACGAACCCCGCCAGCGCCGGGGCGATGACGCCTGAGGCCGGATACGCGAGCTGCATAATGGCGTTGGCGCGGTCGCGCTGGCCGTCCGGGATGAGCAGCGTCACCGAAGCCGTCAGCGCCGGATTCTGGAACACCCCAGCGATCGATTGCAGCACGACGATCAGGTAAAGATGCCAGATTTCAAAGTTGCCGCTGACGAAGATCAGGAACAGCAGCAGCGTGCCGATGGCTTGCCCGGCATCGCTCACAGCCATGATGAGACGCCGGTTCCAGCGGTCGCTGATCACCCCGGCAAAGCTGCTCAGCAGCACCTGCGGCACCATCTGAAAGAAGGCGACCAGCGCCAGCGGCGTGGCGTTACCGGTGGTCGTGTACAGCCAGATACCAATGGCCAGCGCACTGATCTTACTGCCGATCAACGAGAGCGTTTGCGTCAGGATAATGGTGTAAAACGTGCGGATTCCCTGGCGGGGGGCGTTGATGGCGCTCATGGCCTGTCCTTTTGGATACGAAAACGCGTTTTCTCTCCGGTTTCTGTCAGGTGTATACGCAGAATTATCAGTTTCGGTTCAATATTCGATTTATTTTAAATAAAATTGCGCGCACAGGCTGCCATGTGGCGCTGCAGGGGTTGCAGACTCAGGTTAAAATAGTGGCGTAGGCTGCCTGATGAGATCTGACAGGCACACCTGCGCGGACGCACTTTGGCCAGCGAACCCGGGATCGGTCGCATGGATTACACACGCAAATCGGCTACGGAATGGGAATGGCGCGTCGGTGAGAAGCATCACGCGGTGCGCTACTTCGAGCAGACGCAGCGCCTGATCTGGTCGGGCTGGATGTTCAGCGACAGTGGCCCGATGTTCGATGATGGCGTCTCGCAGACGGTGGCGGATTTTCTCAGCAGCGGCATGGCCCCCATGCCCGCGCCGCCCGGCCTGCTGGATGACCTGCGCGCAATGCTCAACGGGCAGGAGATGCCCACGCGCCGCGCCCGCGCCAGAGCTGGCGGGCTGCTCGGCTGGCTGCGGGGCCGCCGGTGAGCCTATCGCCGGTACTGACGCGCCGTCGCTGGCGACTCAAAGCGCATGGGCGGCAGATTGTGGTGGTGCGCGGCATGCGCGAGCGTTTCGAGCATCCGCTGATGAAGGCGCTGCTGTGGGCGCTTTACCTGCCCGATTATCCGCATGCTACCATCGAAGTCTCGATTGGCGACCGCTATAAACCGGATGTGGTCGCCTTCGCGCCGGATGACGTGCGCTTTCGCCCGGATGAGCCGACGTTCTGGGGCGAGGCCGGTCAGGTGCGGCGGCAGAAGATCGAGGCGCTGGTGCGTCGCTACCCTGATACGCATTTCGCCCTGGCCAAGTGGGATACACGCTTAAAGCCCTACGCCGATCTGATCCGGGCGGCACTCGTCGGCGTGCGACGAGGCGCGCCCTTTGATCTGCTGAGCATCCCGGCCCACGCCGCCGATTTTGTCGATGACGATGGCCATATCCACATTCAGCACGACGACGTCACCTGGGAGCGCTTTTGAATCAGCGGGAATGCAAACCGGACAGGCCGCGCCTGTCCGGTTGTGATGTTTTTCGCCATCTTCCCTGATCGCTGCCTGGGGTGCGGCCTATAGAATCTGATCGAGGAATTCCTGCGTGCGCGGGTGATGCTCGACATCCGGGTTGAAGAAGTGCACCGGCGGTCCCTGCTCCACGATGCGCCCGTGGTCCATGAAGATGATACGGTCGGCCACTTCGCGGGCGAAGCCCATCTCATGCGTGACGACGATCATGGTCATACCGCTGCGGGCCAGCGTCTTCATGACGTCCAGCACCTCTTTAATCATCTCCGGGTCGAGTGCGGAGGTCGGCTCGTCGAATAGCATAATCTTCGGCTCCATCGCCAGGGCGCGGGCGATGGCGACGCGCTGCTGCTGGCCGCCGGAAAGCTGGCCGGGGTACTTCTTGGCCTGCTCCGGGATGCCGACACGGGTCAGCAGTTCCATCGCCTTCTTCTCCGCCTGATCGCGCGACCAGTGCCGGACCTTCATGGGGGCCAGCGTCACGTTCTCCAGTACGGTCATATGCGGGAACAGGTTAAACTGCTGGAACACCATGCCCGTCTCGCGGCGGATCTCAGCGACGTTGCGCACGTCATGCGTGAGTTCGATGCCGTCGACGACGATCTTGCCTTCCTGATGTTCTTCAAGGCGGTTGATGCAGCGGATGAACGTCGACTTGCCGGAGCCAGACGGCCCAATGACGACGACCACTTCCTGCGGCGCGACTTCCAGCGAGACATCTTTCAGCACGTGGAAATCCCCGAACCACTTGTTGATCTTTTCGACCTTGATCATTGGCTCGTCATACTGGCTGACGGCGCTCTGACTCTTTTGTTTGGGCTCTTCGATTACGGCCATTGTCACTCTCTCTCGACGCTAACATCCGGCAGTCTGATGCTAAGGCTGAAGGTAAGGCTGACGTTTAAATGCGGCGGACGCTGCCGCTGCCGCTCTCTTCAATACGGCGGCTGACCCACGACATGATGTAGCTCAGCACGAAGTAGATAATCGTGATGAACAGCAGGTTTTCTCTGCGGGTGCCGATGAACTCCTGCGCGACGACGACCTGATTGACGACGCCGGTCAGGTCGATCAGGCCGACGATCGCCAGCAGCGACGTATCCTTGAACAGGCTGATGAACTGGCCGACGAGTGCCGGGATCACAGCGCGCAGCGCCTGCGGCAGCATGATGAACAACGTAATCTGCCAGTCCGTCAGGCCGACAGCGCGGGCGGCTTCCGCCTGGCCGGGCGGGATCGACTGCAGACCGCCGCGCACGTTCTCCGCGAGGTAGGCGGCGATGAACAGCACCGTCGCAGCCAGGGCGCGGTAGGCGTTGGGGATCTCTGCGAAGGCCGGGTTGACCAGCGGGATCAGCAGCATCCCGGCGAACAGCACAACGATGAAGGGCGTACCACGCACCAGCTCAATGATGAGCGTACATACGATCTTGAGCGCGGGCAGGCTGCTGCGACGTCCGAGTGCCAGCGCGATCCCCAGGGGGAACGCGAGGAGGATGCCGTACACTGTCACGATGCCAGCCAGCAGCAGGCCACCCCAGTCGCGTGGGTCGCTGTGGATGAGCAGATTCGGCAGAGAATCTGCGTCGCCACGGTCAAAGTCGACAGTCGCGTTGTATAGCACCGGTGCCACGTAGAAGATCACGGCGGCAGTCGCGGCGATGATCAGCAGGCGGCGCAGTTGCCCCTCGCTGTAGTCGTGCCGCTGACCGGCCCCGTACCAGATGGCGATGATTGCCGGCAGCGTCAGCAGGGCGCTGAAGACGAACGGCAGACGGCTTGTCAGGCCGCCGCCAAACAGCGTGGCGACGATCGCCGGGATGGTCGAGTTTTCGCCGTAGATCAGCATGGGGGCGAAGTGCAGCGCCAGCGTGCCAATGGCAGCATACACGAGGACCACCGCCAGCACAGTCATACCGCCCAGGGCCGGGCCCATCCGCAGTCCGATGTAGTAGGCCAGCATGGTATAGGCCGCCCATGAGATCAGCATGGAGAGCGCCAGCAAATCCGCGCCGATGATCAGCAGGAACATCACGAACGGCGTACTCAGCAGCAGCCAGTTGGCCAGCTTACGGCTGAAGCGGTTGCGCGCCTCCGTCGCTACAAAGGTGCGATCCGACCAGCGGGCCACGCCAAAGCCGAGCACCCCGGCCACCAGCAGCGCCGCCATACTGGCCTGCAGGCTGATACCCGCCCCCGCATCGGTGAAGAGCGGCTTGGTGAAGAACGGCGCGAGATACAGGCGCATGTAATCGGTCAGCGGGCGATCACCGCGATACTTGTTCTCTGTCAGGTTCTGGAACGGATAGTCTTCGTTGGCTTCGGTGCGCGGGATAGGTGCACGGACTTCGAAGCCATCCGTCACGCGCAGGACGCCGACACTGCGCCGGAACAGCGGGTAGATGCCATCCACGGCCAGCAGGGCGACGCTCTCAGCCTCTTCGACCATCTCTTTGCGCAGGATGTACCAGCTATCATCCGGGATGCTGACCTGCACCATACCGTCGCCCGGTTCGAGGATTTGCGTGCCCTCCGGCAGTGGGTTGCCGTCGCTGTCGAGCACGGTGATCGCCACCGGGAACTCGTTCAGATCATAAGTGTTGACGATGCTCGGCGGGGTGGAGATGCGCGCCAGCTCATACTCAAGGATGGCGCGTTCTTCATCGCTGAGGGGTTGCGGCTGCGTGTCGCCATTGACGAAGCCCAGTTCGGTTGCGCCGATGACGACGTCATCCTGCGTCACGTGGACGATGTAGTATCCCGGTTCGAGTAGATTTTCTTCGCTCAGTTCCGTCTGAGCGGTGCCATCTGCGCCAACGTTGAGCCGCGCCGTGCGCACCTCTTCGTAATCGCGCAGGAGGACCAGGCGCAGTACGCCGCCGAGTTCGCCCAGTCCGGTGACCGAGATCACGCGCGGCTCACCGAATTCACCTTCGATGGGTTCCGGCGTGATGATGGGCGAGTCTTCGGTTTCCGCGAGCCGGATGAGCAGTTCATCTTCTGCGGCGATGGCCAGGCGGAGTGCGTCATCGCTGGCCAGCAGGTCGTTGATCTCTTCAATGCGCAGTTGATCTTCTTCCGGCGGGGTGTAGAGCAGACGCTCATACTCGCGCTGGATGATCTCGCGCTGCGGCGGGATGAACAGACCCTGATCACCGGCTTCGAGCGCGGTGGTATCTTCGCTGATGAGGAGGTCCAGTTCGGCAAAGCGGGCGATGTTCTCCAGGCGGGCGCGGGCCGCAGTGCGCAGCGCGTTCGCCGGGTCGTCCACGAAGCCGGCCAGGTTCGATAGTTCCTCATCAGTGCCGGTCTGGTCCGCAAAGCGGAATGTCAGCGTTTCGCCGGCTGCCGCTGTGAAGGCGACTTCCGGGATGGGGTCTTCTGTCAGGGTGCCGCTGACGATGGGCACGTTTGACGCGACGATGTACGAGGGCGGCAGCGGGATGGTCGCGTTGACCATCACGGGCACCAGCAGCAGCGGCAAATAGATCAGCGCGAGGCCGCCGATGAAAATGGGCGAAATCCGGCGGAAGAAGGCTGCAATCGCCACACCCGCCGTGAAGGTCACGAAGAGCATGAGCACGCCCAGTCGCCAGACTTCTTCATCGTCGAAGCGGCCCGCCAGATACTGCTCAACATTAAACGTGACGGCGAACCAGTCGCCTTCGCGGACGGCCCAACTGATCAGGCCGAACGTCACGCCCACCAGGATGATCGCGCCGATGATCGTCAGGATGGTGTCAAAAGAGCTGCTGAACAGATTGTCGCGCATCCAGGCCAGCGGCCCGCTGGAGAGCAGCGGCGGCGGCTTGGTCGGCGGTTCGTCATAGTTGATGACGATCGGCGCAGGTTGAGACGGCTGTATTTTCGGATTCTCTGTCGCCATGTCGTACCTACCTCGTCACCAGTTGGAAGCGGCCATTGACGATGTTCATCACCACGCTGATGATCAGGCTCAACGACAGGTACACGACCAGCAGCAGAGCGAAGCCGGTGATGGATTGGCCGGTTTGGTTCATCATCGTCTGGCCGACGCCGTATGTATCCTGGAAGGCGATAGCGATAGCCAGCGAACTGTTCTTACTCAGGTTCAGATACTGGTTGCCCAGCGGCGGGATAATCACGCGCAGCGCCTGCGGCAGGATCACCTGTGTGAGCGTCTGCGAGGTGGAGAGGCCCAGGGCGCGCGCCGCTTCGATCTGGCCGTAGGGCACCGCCTGGATACCGGCGCGCACAATCTCCGCGATGAAGGCAGACGTATAGATGATCAGGCCGATCACCAGCGCCATGTACTGCGGCGAAAGCGTCCCCCCGACGATCGGGTTATTGAAGCGGTTGAGTTCCGGCAGCGCGATAACCACCGGCTCCGGTCGGATCTGCGTCCAGTCTTCCAGCGCGATGATGTCGCTCGTCAGGGCTTCTTCATATGTGAGCACCGTCACTTCGTCTCCCTGGGTGACGGTGATGTTGGTCGGGTGGGCCTGCGATCCGACGATGCTCCAGCCAATCAGAGTGAAGGCGGCCACCGACAAAAATGCGAGCGCCGCCCGTGGCACAGGCTTACCCGTCGTCTCGGTGACGTGGCCGCTGACCACCCACAGGATGATCGCCAGCGCGATACCTACCGCGACGAACGCCAGCCACTCCGCGAAGACGGTGGTCGGCAGCACTTCCGGCGTGATCAGCCCTTTGACGCTGATGTAAAAGGCCGGGTAGATGCCCAGGATGAGATACTGCCCGTCTGCGACCGTGCCGAAATACTCAAACAACTGGAACAACGCGCCGCCCAGGATCACGCCGACGACGATCGCCAGATAGCCGGTGCCCAGGCCGCGCCAGTCACGCGGGGCGAAGATCAGCACCAGCAGCATGACGAAGCTCAGCAGCAGAACGGCCACATTGACCAGATCAGGCGACATGAACGTAAACAGCCAGGGCCGGACGAGCGTCACCACGACCAGTGCAAGGAAAGCCCCACCAGTCACACGGCCCGGGAAAGATGTCCGCCGGGCGTACAGCCAGACGACAATAATCAGAATGAAGAGGATCGGCGTCGTCCAGGGGATGAATGCGATCCCTGGCGTGGGTATGCCGGTCGGATCACGCGGGAGCACCTGCAAAAACACCACGTAGTACCAGAAATAGAGCTGCACCAGCAGCGGCGTATTGCGCAAAATCTCCACGTATACGCGGCTGATCGTCTTGATCAGCCAGTTCGTGCTCAGCAGGAAGATGCCGACCATGATACCGATCACGGTCGCCCCGACCAGCCCGACGGAAACAGCCCGCAGCGTATTCATCACGCCGACGAAGAAGGCTTCGCCGTTGGTGTTGGCCGCGCTGTACCACTCCGGCGCATCGGCGATCGGGATGTTGCCGCGCGTGTTCAAAAATGCGAAGTTCGGCAGCAGATTCCGCTCTTCGAGATTGGCAAACAGGTTCGTGACGACGATCGAAAGGAACGTCACCAGGATAATAATGACGATAATCTGCGCAATACCCTGAATGACACGTATATCGCGCAGGTAATCTAATAACGACCGGGGCGCGCCCGCCTTGGTCATGGCGATGTTTTTGTCTTTTGGGGCGGCCATAGGCGTTTATCCCATGAACTCTGACACAACTAGGCTCCTGCTCACGCTCCGGTATGGATGGCGTGTGACCTGATGCCGTAATCAACAACGCGGAACGACGACAGAGGAACGACAACAGATAGACAGTAAATCAACCACAAATCAACCGCAGATTACCAGACAGGACGTTGTCGGTTAAGCCCCGCGCAAACGTCCGCAAACAGACACCAGCGGGATGCCCCGCCCCGGCCAGTGATCCTGGTGATCAACCGGGTGCAGCACATCCCGCCGATGAAGACGACGCATCCGCGCCTGAGGTCGTGCTCAGCTCACGGATGCGCCGCAGCGCTCTTTAGCGGAAAGGCATGCTGAACATCAGGCCGCCTTCGGTCCACAGTGCGTTGGGGGTGCCTGCACGGTCGAGGCCGAGCGGGGCCAGGTGACGATCGTACATTTCGCCATAGTTGCCGACGGCACGGATCACATTGACCATGAAGTCGTTGGCGATACCCAGGTATTCACCGGACAGGTTGTCGCCGATGCCCAGGAAGCGGGCGATTGCCGGATCTTCGCTCGTGAGGAACTCATCGATGTTCTCGCTGGTGATGCCGAATTCCTCAGCCTGGATCAGGCCGAAGGCGACCCACCGGACGATTTCCGCGAACTGTTCGTCACCGGCGGGTGACAGCGGGCCGAGTGGTTCCTTGGAGAGCGTGTCGGGGAGGATGACCAGCGAACCCGGGTCCTCAGCGGTGCTGTGGAAGGCGGCGATACCGCTCTTGTCGGTCGTCCAGGCTTCGCAGCTGCCGCTCAGGAAGGCTTCCCAGGTGCTGTTGGCATCGGGGTAAACCTGGATTTCAATATCGAGGCCGTTGCTCTCGACGAAATCTGCAATGTTCAGCTCAGTGGTGGTGCCGGTCTGGACGCAGATGCTGGCACCATCGAGTTCGACCGCACTGGTCACGCCCAGGTCAGCGCGGGTGCCGATACCCTGGCCATCGTAGAACATGGTGGGGCCGTAGATCGAGGTCCAGACCACATCACGGCTGAGCGTCCAGGTGGTGTTGCGGCTCATCATGTCGATTTCGCCGGACTGGATGGCGGCCTGACGTTCCGCAGCGGTCAGCGGGCGGTAGCTAACGGCATCGGCATCGCCCAGGATGGCGACGGCCACCGCACGGCAGATATCGATGTCGAAGCCTTCGAATTCACCTTCATCGTTGACGAAGCCGAAGCCGACCAGCGCCTGATTCGCGCCGCAGATCAGTTCACCGCGCTCGATGATGCGCTGGGTGATCGGGCCGAGTTCGACCTCCAGAGCGTCCTGAGCCGCGACCAGACCACCGCCCAGAACAAGCATTACCAAGGCTGCAATAATCAGCACTTTCTTCATGCGTGTACTCCTCACTTTTGAATAATGGTTAAAAACCCTCGGAAAAATGCGGTTGGTATAGTTTGGAACTATACACACCACCGCTCATAAAATTTAACACGGTACGCAGGGCGCGCCAATAATTTTAACTAGGCATTTAACTATTGCGGTACGACCGAGGTCTCAGAAACGCTGTGTTCTACCGGTGAAATAACGCGAAATTGATCATATTTTGCTGCGGAAAACCAGGCATTACGATGTCAAGTGCTGCTTAATACCAAGTTACCGCTGATGATTGTTTCAGCCATTAGCAGGTTCACACGAAAACAGATTCAGAATTTTCAGGCAGGTTGAATAGAGGCAGTGCTCAATGGGGGCGTATCGGATGGCTCATACCGGATGGTTCATACCGGATGGGCCGCCCCGGGTGACAGACAGCAGTTATCGGCTGTGTGTGTCCCCCGCGACCGCCCATCAGAATTACCCGTCCGGGCTTATTCTTTCTCCGGCAGTTTGAAATCCGCCGGGCGTACGGTATCCAGCACTTTGAGGATCGCCGCCCGGATTTCGCCGGGTTCCGCATGGCGACGCAGTTCCTTCTTGCTGAAGACCAGCTCCCCGTTGACGGTGACTTCAAAGACGCCGCCGGTGCCGGGGATAAGCTGCCAGTCCTTGACGAAATACTCGATTTCGCGTTCCTGCAAAATTTCTGCCGTCAAACTGACGGCGCGAGCCGTGTAGTTTCAAGCGGCGCAGTAATGCAGGGTGACGCTGATCAGACCTTGCTGCATGTTGAACGCTCCTGTTGTGAGTGGAATTGAATACAATTGCGCACGCTGACTGCGTTATTCTGTCAGCATCTTTACGATTTGTTTTGATTGCTGAACACTTTAGTTGGCAGTTTGCGCAGACGCAGTATAATCAGGTTAGTTGAGCAGCAGATAAGCGTGAAGAAGATCACAACTTACAGGCGCTGATCATCATACTCTATCGTTTTTTATGCTGGACGGTGCTGTCTTCGCTGTAGAATGCCACATAATCAGTGCAACCATAGCGCAATTATGATGAAGCGCTTTGCTGTATCTCCTTAAAGACTTCAGTAAATGCAGGCAGGACGATGAGTGCGACACAGGAAATCTTCAGCGAGTATGTGCGTATGCGGGAAAACGGCCTGGATACGCGCGAAGCCCTGCGTGCCCTGCGCATCTACGTCGAGGCCCTGCCGAGCAACCAGAAGGACCAGCTCGCGCAGCGCCTGCGCGAGTGGGAGCAATCCCGTGCGAAATCCGCACCGCCGCCCCAGCCCACCCCTGAAAACACTGCGTCATCCGGCTCTGTGATTCGTCCGCTGCGGCGCACAACCGTTGGCGATAGCGAGACCGTCGAGACGCGCATCTCGAGCGTGCCGGAGTGGATCGAATGCCCCAACTGCGGCAAGAAGAATCAGAGCAATGAAATTTTCTGCTATGCCTGCGGTTATATGCTGGATACAGCCTCTGGCGCGTTTGATACGCGGCACTTCGCCTCAGCGACGGAGGAACTGTACAGCAACGAGTACTTCGGCCTTGATTCCGTCCTCATGCTGACAATGCGCGACCTCAACGAGCGCTTCGAGCTGCGGCCACAGTTGCGCAATCACGAGCTGGTCATCGGGCGCAGCACGTCCAACAGCGCGATGGCCCCGGACGTGGACCTCTCTTATATTGGGGGTGCGGAGAAGGGCGTCTCGCGGCTGCACCTGGCGATCCGCTATCAGGCGGATGACAATGCGATCCAGATTTATGATCTGGGCAGTGCGAATGGCTCTTTCGTCAATGGGCAGCGCCTGCACCCGCGTGAACTGCGCATCCTGCGCAATGGGGATCAACTGCGCCTCGGTCGGCTGGTGCTGCAGGTGCGCTTCATGCACCCCGGCGAAGAAGTTTCCTTTGACGCCTGATCGCACGACTGATCACATCTGCACGTACAAATAATCAGCGACCGGCGCTCTCGGCCTGCTCCGCGAAGCGTACCGCATCGCGCGTGCCGATCTGCTTCAGCGCGAGGATGCTGGTCGTGAAGAGGCCACGTTTGAAGCCTCGCGTCATGCTGAGCCGGTCCGTCTTGTTCTCTTCGAGGTAGTTGCTGATGGTGCGCTTCAGTGCGGGGATGGCCTGACGCGCCTGCAAACGTCCGAGCGCTTCGGCGGCTGCGGTCTGAACGTGAACGTCGGTATGGCGCAGCAGTGCCTGGATGAGATCGGGGATAGCCTCGCGCGCATCGAGCTTGCCGAGCGCCTGCGCGGCTGCCGCTGCGACGAAGGGCGTGCGCTTCTTCAGCGCCTCGATGAGATCAGGTATGGCTTCCTGCCGACCGATCTCCGCTAGCTTGTCCGCGGCGATCTTGCTCATTTCCGGGTCTGGTTCTTTGAGTATCTCGCGCCATTGTTGCAGGCGCAGTTCCTCGCGTGATTTCATGGACTTACCCTACTTGCGGCAGACGACGACTGCCGACACCCTCACACAGGATAATCTTACACATTTAATTAAGCGTACCACAAATCTGGATATTTCCGGAATCTTCCGGTGCGTTTTTTATAGTTTTGCGATATTCCGGCACACAGACGGACTTGCGCGCAATCCGCAGCGGCCCTAAGCTTGAAGCCGCTTAAATGGCATCGATGTTCCCTGCAATGAACTTATGGATTGAGGACGAAACATGACCTACCCGCACATTCTCCGGCGCGCGTTAAAGAGCCTGCCGCTGTTCTCGCTGCTGCTGTTGATCGGTCTGCTGCTGACGGGCTGCGGCATTGAGTTTGAGCCGCCCACGGATGGCAGTGAGACGGGCCGCGTCATCAACGTGATTGATGGCGATACCATCGTGGTCGATATTGGCGGGCGCGCTGAGACGATCCGCTATGTGGGGATCAACACGCCGGAGCGCGACGAACCCTGTTACTGGGATGCCACCCGCGCCAACGAAGCACTGGTCGAAGGCCGGACGGTGCGGCTCGTGCGGGATGTCACCAACCGCGACCGCTATGATCGCCTGCTGCGCTACGTCTACGTGGGCGATACCCTGGTAGGCCGTGAGATGATCGCCCAGGGCTACGCGGAAGTCGTGCTGTACGAGCCGGATGACCGCTTCTACGAGGAGTACCGCAACCTCGAAATCGAGGCGGCGCGGGCAGGTCTGGGCTGTCACCCGACAGGCATCTTCAACGATGGCAGCGACCGCCGCTGAGCCGTCTGCTGATCGCCTTTTACCGCGATTTTGCCTGCGACCCTGCGCCCCTGAATACGTATAGGCTGATGTGTGCAGCCTCATCGACACACGCATGGAAAAATACGATTACGGTCACAATTCAGGGGGAGTGCAATGTCTGCCATAAGCGGTAAATCAGGGAAGCGTTTCAATCGACGTGGCGCGGCGCACAGGGCGCTGTGGCCCATGGCTGCCAGTCTGCTGCTGCTGACGCTGGCGGCGTGCAATACGTTTGTCGGCCTCAACGTCACGCGGGGCAGCGGCGAGATCATCACGGAGGAGCGCGACATCAGCAACGTGTCGGAAGTCGTGCTGGCGGGCAGCGGCGATGTGAACATCAGCTTTGGCGATACGGAGTCGCTGACCATCACGACCTATGAGAACATCCTGCCGCTGCTGACGAGCGACGTCAGTAATGGGCGCTTATCGCTGGGGACGCAGACCGGCACGAGCATCCAGACGGACCGGGGCATCGTTTACGAACTGACGCTGACCAACCTCAGAGGACTGGAGATCGCCGGTAGCGCAGAGGTCACGCTGAACGAAGTCGATACCGATGCGCTTTCGATCACGATCAGCGGCAGCGGCGAGATCACCGCTACGGGCACGGCTGAGCGCCTGTCGCTGCTGATCGCTGGCGCTGGCAATGTGCGCGCCTTCGACCTGCCGGTAAATGAGGCGGTCGTCACCATCGCTGGCAGTGGCGATGTCGAGGTCAACGCGACCGACCAACTGGAAGTGTCGATTGGCGGCAGCGGTAACATCACCTATATGGGGTCGCCGGCACTTTCGGAGAATATCTCCGGCTCTGGCAGTATTCGGCCGCGCTAAGGTGCGCCGGACAGTAACGTCCCAGGGGCGAGACCATCTCGCCCCTGTTTGCGTCTGATACGGGGTGGTTGGCGCTCGCCTCAGCGATGGCGCTCGCCCTCCCAGTAATCCCACTCGCCGTTGAGGTTATCGGACCAGCGGCGGCGGGCGCTGCGACGGTCAGCGCGACGGCGTCTGCGGCGGACCGGGCTGGGCTTCAGCAGGACGATGAGCGCCGAAATCGCCAACATCGCCAGCAGAAAATCCCCAAAGGTCGGGTCGAAGGACATGGCATCGCCTCCTTGCGCATTGTCGTTCGCCTTCAGAATACGCGCAGAAGGGCCGGGTCAAGCCCCCGATCCGTGGGGGGATGCTGCGTTAGGCGCTTGTATCCAGTGGCAGACGGCGCATGCGCCAGCCCATCGTGCCATCGGCCAGATTGTAAAGCTGGCTGTACCCAAGCGATGCCAGCCACTCCGCGACCATGGCGCTGCGCCCGCCCGTCTGGCAGACGAGCACGACTGGCTGGTCCTTCGGGATTTCATCCACGCGCATCTGAATGCTGCTCAGCGGCAGGTTGACAGCGCCGGGCAGATGCCCGCTCAGGTATTCATCGACCTCGCGCACGTCGATCAGGGCGTGGGCTGTACCCTCGCCAAAGCGCTGCTGATAGTCTTCGATGCGCAGGTCTTCGAAGGGTTCGTTTCCAAACACGGTGTTTTCCTCTTCATGCAGATCAGGATGCGACGGCATCCACGGAGCGATAACGCGTCGGAGTATAGCGCAGCGTGGGCTGACGACAAGCGTCGACTAGATGATGATTTGCTGAGTGCGCCGTCGGCGCTGCGTGGGGTCGTCAGAACGGCTCTTCGCTGGCCTCCGTCGGGAAGGCCCAGGCGAGCTGTGGCTGCCGCCGGAACGACGCCTGCAGGTCCGGGTGGTCGTTGAGGCTATCGGCCAGGTGATGCAGCAGGGTCGCCGCGCGCAGGCGATAATGCTGCCGGTCGGCGGCGTCAGGGTCGTGCTCGGCCAGTTGAACACAGATCTGCCAGATGTCCGCGCCGCCGTACTTCTCCTCCAGCGTCAGGGCGGTGCGCAGCAGCGGCAGCGCGCCGGGGTCATTCTGAGCGAGCAGGGCCAGCGCCAACTGATACTGGGCGCGGGCGGCCAGTAGCGGGTTCTGGGGTTCGACCTGTGGGATATACTGCTCCGCCTGCTGGCGACAGACGTCGTAGCGGCCAGTCAGGTTATGGTTGACGAGCTGTGCCAGTTGCACCTGCTGCGCGTGATACGGGTCGACGTGGTCCTGCGGGCGGATCTCCTGAAAGAGTTTATGCCCGGCGTCGACATGCCCCAGCGCCGAGAGGCACAGCCCGCGATAGGCCTGCAGCAGCGTATCCTGGCCGCGATGCTGGCGGCGCAGCGTATCCGCCTCGTTGAAGACGAGCAGCGCCCGGTCATAGCACATCAGCTTCCAGTACAGCAGGCCGATGCTGCGCAGGTCCTTGGCGATCAGATGATGGTTGCCCTGCTGCTGGTTCGACGCCAGCACCGTCTCGAAGTAACTCAGCGAGAGCGCGAGTTCGCCCGTATCCAGGGCGACCAGCCCCAGCCCGGCCAGCGCGCCGTTCAACAGGCTGAACTGTCGGGTCGCCAGGGCCAGCTCGCGGGCGCGCAGCAGATAGCCGCGGGCATCCGCCAGTGCGCCCTGATACAGCCACAGGATGCCAAAGCCGACCAGCAGGCCGCTGCGGTGGGCGCGATCGCTCTCGTCGCTGGTCGCCATGGCGATCTCAAGCGCGTCGTGGGCTTCGGCATACTGGCCAAGCCCGCGCAGGGCGGTGCCCAGCGTGCGCGCCGCGACGGATCGCTGATGTGTCAGGTATGTGTCGGGCAGCTCCTTCATGAGCATGAGCGCGGCGTTGGCGGCGGCGCTGGCTTCTTCGTACTTCTCCAGTGCGACCAGGACCTGACTGCGCAGCAGCCACAGGCGGCTGGTGATCGGCAGTGCGATCTCGCGGGCGACTTTGCGCGCCAGCGACAGGCCCTGCTCGACCAGCGTCAGCGCCTCGCGCAGCACATTGCGCTCGAAGCGGTTCTGGACGGCTTCCAGGCAGGTGTAGAGCGCTTCTTCGTACATACCTGCCGCCTCGAACTGCTCCGTCAGCAGGATATACAGCTCCGGCTTATCGGCGATGCGCGTCACGAGCCACTGCGTCACCTGCTGATGATGCGATTCGCGCTTGGCGCGCGGGATCATCTCATAGGCGACGGTGCGATAGAGCGCATGGCGGAAGATATACTGCGTCTCGTCACGGAACACGCTCTCCGGCACCGGGGCGATCAGGCCGCGCACCGTCAGTTGATCCAGCAGCGGGCCGACTTCCAGATTGGGCAGCATGCTGGCGACCGTCCCCTCCCAGAACGTATCGCCGACGACTGCCCCCACCTGGAGCACGGCGCGCAGCAGCAGCGGCAGATCATCCAGGCGGGCCTGCGTGATGCCGATCAGACCATCCGGCAGGTCCGACATGACGCTGTCATACGGGATGATGTTGAAGCGCCAGCGCGACGACGTGACCGGGTGCTCGTCGTCCGGGTGGGTGTCGTGCTCATAAAGCTGGAAGACGCCCTGATCGAACAGCATATTCAAAAACTCGACCACGAACAGCGGATTGCCCACGGCCCGGTTCTGGATGAGCATGGGCAGGCTGGAGGGCACGCGCTCCACATGATCGAGCACGGTATTGATGAGGCGCAGCGTCGCCCCTGAGGCCAGCGGCTCCAGCGTGGTGGGCCGGGCATCGGGCAGCCCGTCCAGATAGCGTGGGGCGCGCTGATCGTATTCCGGGCGACCCGCGGCCAGCATCAGCACCGGCTGATTGCTCAGGCCGAGCGCGATGGCGTTGAGCATCTCAATGGAGGCGGTATCCGCCCATTGCAGGTTATCGATGACGAGCAGCAGCGGCCCTTTACGTGCGAGGCCGGTCAGCCAGCGTGTGATCCACTCATTGGCGGATTGCTTGGCCTGACGGCTGCGATTGAAGGCGCGCACGTGTGGGCTTTCCAGATCACCGAAGCCGCCCAGGTAGGCGATGATATCGGCGGCGGGGATGGCGTCGTCGCCGGACCACGTCTTGCGGATGTAGGCGCGCACGCGCTCGCTGGCTTCATCGGCGGGCATATCGATGTTCAGGTCGCACTGATCAACCAGCAGATCATGCAGCAGGTTGTTCTCGGCGGTGCGCCGCTCGAAGGCGGCCCGCATGATGAGCTGCTGGCCTTCGTCGCCCCGGCTGCGGAAGATGTGCAGCGCCTCCATCAGCAGCCGGCTCTTGCCAATGCCGACTTCACCGACGAAGGTCACCGTCTGTAACTGGCACTGCTGGATGGCGCGGTCGTAAGCATCCAGGATGATCTGCAGCTCGGCCTCGCGGCCGACGAACTGTAGTTCGACGCCGTGCAAATGGTCATCCGTGAGCGGCACGCGGGCGGCGTGGCGCGCCCCCTGTACGCGGTAATAGACGATCGGCTCATCATAGCCTTTGATCGTCATGGGCGGTTGTCGCTGCGTGACGAAGGTGCTGCGCGTGCGGTAGTAGGTCGCCTCGTCGATGACGATGGCCCCCGGCTCCGCCAGGGATTGCAGGCGGGCGGCGAGGTTGGTCGCAGGGCCGAGCGCCAGCCGTTCCTGATGGTCGCCGTGCCCGACCATGCCAACTACCAGCCGACCGCTGCTGATGCCGATGCGCGTCGTGAAATCAATGCCGTGCTGCAGGAAGACCTCATTGGCGTAGCTCTGCAGGGTTGCCTGCAGGGTCAGGGCACAGGCAACCGCGCGCATGGCGTCATCGCCGCCGCTGCGCCGCGCCCCGAAGAAGCACAGCAACCCATCGCCCAGATACTGCCCGACCTGACCTTCCCACTGCGCGACGACCTGCGCCAGCCGCCGATGCGCTTCGGCCAGCAGGTTCTTCCAGTCGCTGGCACCGATCTGCTGCGTAATGCGTGTGGAATCAGTCACATCGATGAAGAGCACCGTCACCAGCCGGATTTCATCGGTGGCGGTGGCGTCGGCTTCCGGGGATAGCGGCGTGCTGTCGCCCAGCGCCTCGTGCAGCAGGTGCAGCAGCGCATCGAAGCTCGCCGGGCTGAAGGCGGCACGCTGTGCGTGGAGTTCTTCTAGTGCGCGCTGCAGATCAGATGCTTCAGGGCGCGGGGGTTGGGCCATGCCGCAATCTCCTGTGTGCCAGCCGGCGGCTGCATCAACCCCGCTGGTGCGGAACACCGCACTCAGAACAGCGTGGCAGCACCCGGCGAAGGCGGTTCGCTGGTCGGCAGCGTCTCATCATCGGCGGTGTCTTGCGTTTCTGCCAGGTCGGAGATCAGCGGCAGCCAGAAGCCGAACAGACTGCCCTTGCCGAGTTCGCTCTCCAGCCAGACATCGCCGCCGTGCCGCATAATGACGTTGCGCACCAGGCTGAGTCCCAGACCGTTGCCCTTCTGCTGCTGCGAGAGGCTCTCGACGCGGTAGAAGGATTCAAAGACGCGGGCGTGATGCTCCGGCGCGATGCCGATGCCGGTATCTTCCACCTCATAATACAGCCGATCGGCCTCACAGCGAGCGCGTACGGTAATCTGGCCGCCTTCCTGCGTGTACTTGATCGCGTTGGCGATCAGATTCTCCATCGACTGCCGCAGCAGCACCGGGTCGGCGACGATGCGCGGGCGATCGTCCATTTCAATATCTGTTTCGAACTGCTGCCGCTTGGCGACCGCCGACGGGCGCATGTTGACGACCGCCACGCGGATCAGCGATTGAATGTCGGTCTGCTCGCGCAGTTCCAGCGGTGAATTGCGGATGCGCTCCACGCGCAGCAGCTCATCGATCAGGCTGCCCATGCGCTCTACGGATTTCTTGATGATCCCCACGTGATCCAGAACAGCCGAATCAGGGTCCAGGGTGTCGATGCGGATCATATCGGCGTAGCCGGCGATGAGCGCCAGCGGGCTGCGCAGGTCATGGGTGGCGACGCGCAGCATCTCATCCTTAAAGCGGCTGAGATCGCGCAGCGGTGTCACGTCGTGCAGCACGATGACCGTGCCCAGCGGGCCGCCCAGGCCATCTTCCCAGGGCGCAATCGTCACCTGAAAATCAACCTGCAGCCGCTCCGAGCGTGTCTCAAGCCGGTGTACGCTGGTGGCGCGCTCCGGTGTGGGGGGCGTCAGGTAGGGCAGCAGCGGCTTGAACATGCTGTCCATCGCGGCGAAATCAGCGAGTTTGCGGCCAATCACGGGCGGATCGCCGATGGCCAGGCTGCGCGCTGCCTCGTTGATGAGCACGATATGGCCATACTCATCGACGACGATCAGGGCGTCGCCCATCGCCTGCAGGATCGCGTTGAGCTGACGGCGCTGCACGCGCAGCCGGTTGAAGAGCTGCGCATTGCGGACGGCGGTCGCGGCCTGGTTGGCGATGATGGTCATCAGGCGCAGGTGATATGCGTTGAAGTGCCCCAACTCGGAGTGGGAGAGCGTCACCACAGCGATGACTTCATCCTGCACGACGAACGGCACACACAGCACGGAGCGCACTGGCACTGTATCATCAGCGAAGGTGATCCAGCGGCTGTCCTCGCGCGTATCCGGGATGAAATCGCCGCGCTTACTGCGGAACACCCAGCCGGCGAAGCCTTCATCCAGGACGCGCGTCACAACCTGCACAGCTTCTTCGCCGGGCAGATCACGCATGGTGAACACGTGCGCCCAGTCGATCTGTTCATGTTCATGAACAAACAGGCTGATCTGCTCCGCACCAACGGCGCGCGCCGCCAGGCCGATGACGCGCTGCAGCACGCCGTCCATTTCGGTCAGCGTCAGCAACTGCGAGACTTCGGCCAGCAGTTCCAGATCTTCAAAAGTGGGCTGAAGAGAATCAACCTGCATCATACGTTTACCGGGTCACTCGTCATAAAACACAACATTGCGCTAAACACATCATTATCAAGTGAATCACAACCTGCATGTTCGCACAACTTAAGATTCTGACTTAGCAGATATATTCATGCGAAAGCGCCCAAGAGCATACTAAAAATTGTGTAAAAGTAAAGACATTTCGTATTCTTAAGAATATATCCTGGAATTTGTGATACGCTGAAGTCAGGTAAAGCGTTCAGGAGTGAGGCGCATGACGTCGGCGCGAGTCGGTATTGCAGATCGCATTCAAGAGAAGATTCGCCAGCTCATCACGGAATTCACGCAGGGCAGCATCAGCGCGGAGCAGTTCGATCTGCTGTACGATCGCTACAGCAACCAGCTCAGCCTGGCGACAATGCCCCACCTGCCCGATCAGCTCGACATGAACGACGCCGTGACTACGATCGCGCTGCGGCAGGCGACCAGCGCCCGCGCTGTCGGGGTGTGCATTTACCACCATCGCAGCGGCATCATCCTGGAGACGCTCGGCCGCTTTGACGTCGCACCCTACCGGCTCTCGCGTATGCTGAAGGTTATCGGCAAGCAGCTAGCGGCGCGGGCCTATGTCGCCTCGCAGACGGAGAAGATCGACGGCGGGCGCTGGCTGGCTTACATCCCGCGCACCTACACGACGGCCGTCTTCCTGTTCTATAACGAGCCGCCCCTGCAGCACATCCGCATTCTGGAGCGGCTGCACCATGATTTTGAAGCGGCGAATCAGCAGTTCCTCAACGGCGAGAGCGTCGATACGACGCAACTGGCGCGCCCCTATGCCGGGATCGTCAGCCAGCCCCGCTGATTTCTTCCTCGTTAAACATCAGAATAGGTCTGATCGTTCAGCGGCCAGCTCGGCAGCACGTCGAAGTCGAGGCCGCTGCGCAGCCCCGCCTCATAGCGCATGTGGGCCGCTGCCGCGATCATGGCGGCGTTATCGGTGCACAGGCTCAGCGGCGGATAGAACACGGGTAGGTCGGTCGCCTGACGCATCTTGAGCCGCAGCATCTGATTCGCGCTGACGCCACCCGCCAGCAGCACGGCGGTCGCCCCGTAGTCGGCAGCGGCGCGGGCCGTCTTCTCTACCAGAATATCCGTCGCCGCATCCTGGAAGGCCGCCGCCACGTCGTTGACGCTGACATCGGTGCGCAGTTGGGTATGCTTCTCAGCGCCACGCGCACGCCGACCGCGTGAGCCGACAGGCGGCACCGTCACCTCGCGCCGGACGGCTGTCTTCAGGCCGCTGAAGCTGAAATCGTAGGTTTCGTCGCGCTTGGCCCGTGGGAACTGGTAGGCGACGGGGTTACCCATCTGCGCGGCGAGTTCGATATGTGGCCCACCCGGGAACGGCAGTTCCAGCAGACGCCCCACCTTGTCGAAGGCTTCGCCCGCCGCGTCATCGAGTGTGCCGCCGAGCCGCTCGTATCTGCCGTGACCGTGCATCAGCAGCAGCTCACTATGGCCGCCGCTGACGATCAGCACCAGCACCGGGAACTGTGGCTCCGGGAAGGGCTGCGTCAGCCACAGCGAGTAGACGTGGCCTTCAAGGTGATTGATGCCCAGCAGCGGCTTATTGAGCGTCAGGGCGAGGCCCTTCGCGTAGCTGATGCCGACCAGCAGCGACCCGACCAGCCCCGGCCCGCGCGTCACAGCGATAGCGTCCAGCACGTCATAGCGGATGCCGGCGTCGGTGATGGCCTGCTCGACCACCGGGCTGATGGCTTCCACATGTGCCCGTGAGGCCAGCTCCGGGTAGACGCCGCCGTGTTCGGCGTGCAGGTCGATCTGGCTGGCGACGATGCTGCTGGCGATGAGCTTGCCATCGATCACGACAGCCGCCGCTGTCTCATCGCAGGACGTTTCAATACCGAGGATTGTTGTCATAGGGGTTCACACTGCTGGTTTCATCAAACGTGGGATCATCCGCTGATGATAGCCCTACAGCGCCCCGCGTTGAAGGGTGGTTTGGAAAATGCCGCGTTGGCTCAGCCTGATACCGTCATGGCCGGGCCCAGCGCGGCATAAAGGCGTTGACCGCTACCTGTATCGGGCGTCCGTCGCTATCCAGCGCCCAGACTTCCGGCTGTACGCCCACCGCAGGCTGACCGTCCGCGTCCGTAAGCTGCAGCCGCTGGAAGGCGACCTTATCGCCTGTGGCGTTCCATGCGGCGAACCCATGCTGAAACTGCCCATCGACGAGCAGCGGCGTCACCGCCTCGGTCGCCAGATCAAGCCGGTAGAGCTGATAGCCAGTGGTCGCCTCGGGGCCATCGATATAACGCCGCTCCACGACCAGGGCGCTGCCATCCGGGCTGAAGCGGGCGGCGGCATCATCGGCCAGGCCGTCCGGCCCGGTCAGCGGGCGCGATTCGCGGCTCGTCAGATCCGCAATGCGCAGGTGCCGGTAGACGTTGTCGTCAGCGCGGCGCGTGTACTCCGGGTAGACGAGCTGGCTGCCATCCGGCGACAGCGTGCCCGGGTCGCCGGAGTTGCCCGGCACGAAGACCAGCGCCGGGTCGCCCTGCGCCGGGGCATAGTTGAAGATGTTGGTGCCAGGGTTGGCGATATCAGCGCTGTAGAACAACAGGCTGCGACCGTCTCGTGCCCAGCTCGGGCTGTGGCCGACCACCTGTGAGTTCGGCGTCAGCGGCTGAATGACCATCGGCGACTGGCGAATATCCGCCAGCCAGATGCGATACGTCCCCGGCCCGACGCCCTCAATGCTCATGTTGGTATCGATGCGGACGAAGGCCAGCACGTCATCGCCGGGGCGGAAATCCGGGGCGGTGCAGTCGGCCTCCGCGCCGGTGCAGTCCGTCACCTGCTGAACATTGCGCGTTTGCAGGTTGAGCAGATAAATCTCATGGAACAGGCTGTCCTGCGGGCGGGCGCTGTACGCCAGCAGGCGACCATCACTGCTCACGTCGAAGTCGAAGACGCCGATGGGCACATCAGTGAGCTGCTGCGCCGTGGATGGATCCTCCAGAGAAGCCAGCCAGATATTCGGTATGCCGCCGCTGTAGGGATGAATATAAGCCAGCGCCGGTCCCTGGCGACCGGGGTCGCTGAGGACGGCGACCAGCAGCGTCCCGGCGATCAACAGGACCGCCAGCACGCCGACGGCCATATCCAGGCGGCTGAGGCCGCTGGTGCGGCTCTTCGCTTGGCTTTGAAGAGTTTCAGACATCGGTCACGCTCCAGGGCGGGGAGTGCTCGCTGCCCGCCGCGCTGACTTACGAATAGAGATAAGGCGTTGCTGGCTCGTCGGTTGGCTCGACCAGCGTCGGGATGACCAGCGGGGCCTGTTCGCCGTTGACCCAGGTGCCCACGCGCAGCTCACCCCGGACGTGAATCCAGGTGCCATCCGCCAGTGCGTCGGCACCTTCATATTCGACGGGCAGGCCGATCGCGAAGGCATCCGCCACGCAGCACGACATGGTGAAGCGCGCGATCATGAACTGGTTCTCGGTCATGCCCGGCTCACGGTAGACGAAGCCGATGACATCGACGGGCAGGCCCTGCAGCGCGACCGGATCGCCGACGCGGGATAATTCGCGCAGCCAATCGAGGATGTTGCGCTGCTCCGGCGGGATGTCAGCGGTACGCTGGCCGACGCCGACCGGCGACAGGCTGATCCCCCCGTTGACTGCTTCCGCGCTGAGGGCCTGTGGCGGCACCAGCAGGCCAAACAGCAGCGGGATCAGCGTGATGGCCAGTGCCGCCGGTGTCAGGCTGGATTGATTGGGCGGCACGTAATCCGATTCTTTGCGGCGCAGCAGATTCAGCAGCGCCCAGCCGCCCATCAGCAGCAGCAGCACGACCGCCACCCAGCTCAGCCAGGCGAAGCGCAGGTTGATATAGTTGACCAGTTCATTGGTCAGGATGAGCAGCAGAATGTATACGCCCATACCCAGCAGAATCGCCGCCTTGAGCCATTCGCGCCAGGTTGGGCGATTTTCAATTTTGAGCTTGGCCTCTTGTGTGTAATCCCGTATTTCCATTGCGACCCACTCTCACAAACGCGCTTACAGCAAACGATCGGTCGGATAACTTCTAATACTCAGGGGCGTCTACCAGCGTCTCTGGTCCTGCTTCAGAAAATGGCGGCAGGCCCGGATGGTTCAGCACGCCGACGAGCTGGCACCAGTCCGGATGGTGGTTGTCGTTGCGCATGATCGTCATGTTGAGCTTCTCCATGACGCGCCGGCTGGCGTGATTGTCATAGTCGGTGGTGGCGACGACGCGCCGTGCCGATAGACCGGCAAATACCCGATCGATGAGGCTTTTCGCTGCTTCGGCGGCGTAGCCCTGGCCGCGGTACTTCGGCAGGACGGCCCAGTATAACCCAAACTCCGGCGAGACCAGCGCGTCCTCATCGGCAGAGACGATGCGCGTCAGCACGCCCCAGGGGATGAGCGCCGGTACCAGCCCAACCGCACCGATGGGCGGCCCGCCTTCTGACAGGGTGATAGCGTAATCGCCGTATGGTGGCTGGTCCAGCCGCGATTGCTCGCGGTAACTGGCGATGGTCCATTTCAGCCAATGGCGCGTGTCTTCCAGTTTGGTATCCTGGCCGTTGATCTCTTTGTCGAACGCTACACGGGCCGAAAAGTCATCTTCCGTATACGGCCTGATTCTCAGGCGCGTGGTGAGCATTTCGGGCAAGGGCATCATCAGAAGTATCCCATCACTGCGTTAATCAGTACGCCGGCGAACAGGTTCATCAGGAAGGGCAGCAGGAACAGGTAGAAGACGGTCCGCCGCCGGAAGACGCCCATGAACATCAGCATGCTTTTAACGTCGACCATCGGGCCGAAGCTCAGGAACGCGACGATCGCGCCGGTTGTAAAGGTATTGACGAAGGCCAGCGCCAGAAAGCTATCCACGGTGCTGCACACGCTCAGGATGAAGGCGAAAGCCTGCATCGCCAGGACGCTCAGGATCGGTCCCTCACCGATGGCCAGCAAAGTTGACTGCGGGACGAAGGTCTGCATCGCGGCGGCCAGCAGACACCCCACGATCAGGAAGCGGCCCATCTCGAAGAACTCGTTGCCGGCGACGGCCAGCGTGCGCTGCATCCCCGCCAGCCAGCCAATGCGCGGCGTCGAATGAGCGACCTCGCGCTGCCACGAGACGGGCAGCAGCACGTCCTCCGGTCTGCGGTTGAGCGTAAACAGCAGGCCGACGCTGATAGCGACAATCGCCGTCACCGCAAAGCGCAGGATGAACACCTCGCTCAGGCCGAAGGCGATATACGTACTGGCGAAGACGATGGGGTTCATGAACGGGGCGGCCAGCAGAAACGCGATCCCGACGCTGACGGGCAGCCCCTTCGTGAACAGCCGCCGCGCCACCGGCACGACGCCGCACTCGCACACCGGGAAGATCAGCCCCATGAACGCGCCGCCGATGGTCGCCAGCACGCGATTTTTCGGCAGCAGGCGCAGCACGTCTTCCTGACGCACGAACGCTTCGATCAGGCCGGACGTGAGCGTGCCCAGCACCAGGAAGGGCAGCGCCTCGATGAAGATGCCCAGGAAGCGCGTCGCGAAGATGCCGATCACGACGCCCGGGGCCTGTCCGGTACTGATCACACCGTAGACCAGCGCCCAGCCCACCACCAGCGCCAGCAGTGCCAGCAACAGTGGACGCAGCACCAGGGGCGCGGTGGGCCGCGCCTTTACACCGATCTGGTCGGTCATATACCTCTCCATGATTCTTTGACTGCCATTATGCCGTGATTTGCCATGCTGTGAAGGCTAATCGACATAAGAGCAGAATAAGAGTAGGGATGATGTCGGTTAGAGGATTTCGCGCAGGCGCAGCAGCACGGACGCGGCAGGATTCGGTCAGGGCTGCATCAATGAGCGCTGCGGGAAGACCATGCGGTCGGCGGGGAGATCGCGCTGCAGGGCGAGCATATTGGCGCGTTCGAAATCGGCGTGCATATCGCGCAGGGCGTTTACCTGGCTGGAGGCGGGCTGCATGAAGTAGATCACCGCCGTGAAGCTGTGCTCCCCAGCGGAGAGCAGCAGCCAGTAGCCGCCGCCCATCGCCTTACGCATGAGGCCCTGTCGCCAGTTCGACGCCTGCATGACCAGTCGCAGCACCCGCAGCAGCCGCTGCGCGATCGCGCTGGGCAGCTTGCCCTTTGAGGCCAGCGGCGTGTGCTGGTGTCGCTTGAAGACGGCGAAGTACAGCACGCGCGCTTCAAACCGCTGGCGCAGCCGGTCAGTATCGCCTTTGCGGGCGGCGGCTCGCCATGCGTCGGAATCAGGGTCGCGCTCGATGAGTCGTTCGATCACCATGCGCTTTTCGGTGTAATGTCGATAGAGGGCGTTGAACTGGGCGGCGTTGATCTGGCCGTTGGCGTATTCGCCAGTCAGCCCCTGCAGACGCTCGCGCAGCCAGCCAATGACCGCCTGAGCATCCTCGTACTGCGATGTCCCGGGTTCAAATCGATCAGGCGGCGGCGTTTCAGACACGGGTTAGAATCCGTTGGCAGGCGCAATAGTAATGCTTCTAGCTTATCACACTTTGAAGTATGGCAAGCGTTGGAATATGTCGCAGTCGTCGGCGGCCCGGCCTGTGGTTGCATCAGCCCGGTTGGATCAGCCCATGCGCGTCGGCGGGTTGTAGTCATCATCAAGCACGGGGACGGTGCCGCTGGGGGGCGTATCCTCGCTGGTGTAGGGGGGCTGCCAGTCCTGCCGGAACAGCAGGACCGTCCCGCCCAGGGTGACGCGATCGCCATCGCGCAGGGCCTGCGGGACGTGCGCCGTCAGTGCGGCCTCGTTGACGAGTGAGCCATTGCTGCTGCCGAGGTCTGTCAGCAGCCAGCCCGCCGGGCCGCGCTCGATGCGGGCGTGGGGCCGTGATACAGCGCGATCGTGCAGTTTGATCTCCCAGGTGGCGTCGCTGGTGGCGCGGCCGATCTCCATCTTATCGCTGTGCAGCGCGATATGATCGCCCTCCTGCGTGCCGTTGGTGACGATCAGGCTGGCCTTGCTGCCGTTGCCCTGGCTTGGCAGGATCAGCCGGCCTGTCTGGGCGGCGGCGATTTCGTCTTCTTCATCCGCAGCGAGGAAGCGCAGTTCCGGCACGTACAGTCGGATGGTATCGCCAGCGAACAGCGGGAACGGCTCCGAAATGCGCTGATCGTTGACGAAGGTGCCATTGCTGCTGCTGAGATCCGCCACGAAAAATATGCCATCCCGGAAGTTCAGCAGGGCATGCTGCCGCGAAACGTGCTGTTCGGCAATCTGAATGTCGTTGTGGGAAGAGCGCCCGATTGTGACCGTCGCGCCGCTGCCGAGCACGTACTCACACAGTTCGCCGGTCTGTGGGTTGCGCCAGGAGAGCTTGGCCAGGGCTGTGATTTCACTCATAGGTTATCCATTTGGCTAGCGACACGTCCGCGCTCGCCTACTTTACATTATAACCTCTTCCTTGACGATAGTGGTGCTGCGCCGCGAATAACCGGGTAAATCCGCTGAAGTTAACCGCATCGTTCGCCGCTCCCTGGTGGCAGGGGATTGGGGCGAGGTGCCTGTGAGCACCACAGAAACGGTTGGCAATTGTCACCTGAGGGGGTTTGGGGTAGGCTTGACCCACTGCGTCCGGCTGACTTGCTACGAGGAAATCCCCCATGAGTGCACTGACCTACACACCCGTAACCGCTCAGATTCTGGAAGCGCTGCGCGCCATCGTTGGCGAGGCGAATATGACCACCGCTCAGGCGGAAATCGACCTGCGCGCACGCGACCAGGGCCACCACGATGCCCACGCGGCGGAGGTCGTCGTCTGGCCCGTCACGGCGCAGCAGGTCGCGGATATCCTCAGAATGGCGAACGAGGTGCGCATCCCGGTGACGCCGTGGGGCGTCGGCACCGGGCTGGAGGGCAACGCCATCCCGCTGCGGGGCGGTATCCTGCTCAGCCTGGAGCGCATGAACCAGATTATCGACGTGCATGTGGACGATTTTCAGGTGACGGTGCAACCGGGCATCCCCCATGAGGATCTCAACGCGCAGTTGGCGCGCTATGGCCTGTTCTTCCCGCCTGATCCGGGCGCTAACGCGACCATCGGCGGCATGCTGGCGAACAACGCGGCGGGCATCCGTACGGTGAAATACGGCGCGACCCGTGACAACGTCCTGAAGATGCAGGTCGCGCTGGCCGATGGCCGCCTGATTACGGTCGGCTCGCGCAGCATCAAGCAATCCAGCGGCTATGACCTGCTGCACCTGTTCGTCGGCAGCGAGGGCACGCTGGGCGTCATCACGGAGGCGACGCTCAAGCTGGTGCCGGTGCCGCAGTACATGATCGCGGCGATTGCTGGTTTCCCGACGGTGGAAGCCGCCATTGAGACGGTCGTTGCGGTGCGTGGCAGCGGCATCGATGTGGCCGCGCTGGAGTTCATCGACGTGACGAATACCCGCGCACTCAACGAAGCTGGCGCGGATATCGAACCCAACCCGACGCTGCTGATGGAAGTCCACAGCGCGCACGAGGGCAATATGCAGGCAGATATCACCATCCTGCGCGAAATCTGCGAGGAGATGGGCGCGATCACCTTCCGCGCGACGGACGACCACGCCGAGCGCAAGAAGCTGTGGCATGCGCGCCACGTCGCCTACGAAACGCTCGTGCGCAACCACCCCGGACAGCGCATCTTCATCATGGATGTGGCGGTGCCCATCAGCGCCTACCCGGAACTCATCGCCAGCTCCCGCGAGATCATCGACGCGCACGGCATCACCGGCTATATGAAGGGTCACGCCGGTGACGGCAACATCCATGTTGAGCTGCCCTTCGGCGATGCGGCGACGTTTACCCAGGTCAAAGCGGTGAACGCGGCCATCGTCCGCAAGGCGCTCGAACTGGGCGGCACAGCCACCGGCGAGCATGGTGTCGGCATTGGCAAGGCGGCCTTCATGCGCGAGGAACACGGCGAAGCGCTGGATGTCATGCGCCTGCTGAAGCACAGCCTGGACCCGAACGGCATCCTGAATCCGGGGAAGGTCCTGCCGCCGCAAGCCTGATCGCCTGCTCTCAGATTGTGATACTTCCTGCGGTCGGGCGTTACTGGCGATAGACTGTGCAGCGCCTCGATTAATCACGCATGGCAATCAGGGGAGGCGCTGCCAGCGCTGCACCTTGCCAGCATTATCGACCGTCTCAATTGTGCTTGTGTTGATCCGCCTGACGGCGGGGAAGTGCTGCGTCAGCGCCTTGCCGACGCGCCCCACGGCAGGCGGGTCATACGCCAGGAACAACAGCGCCGCCCCCGCCACCAGCAGCACGAAGCCAACGAACACGACGAAGCCCATCACGAAGCCGGTCATAATCATTCCATATCTGCTTTTCGTCGGACTATGATGCTTCCAGCGTAGATCAGGCCGGGCCGCACTGCTGAACGCACCGCCCACGCTCAGCCCGCGCTCAGATGACGGTCGCTGTGCAAGGAGCGGCGCAACGGGGGTGAGGCCGTGTCGACCTCACCCCGGCGTGATGCTAGTTGAGGCTGTCCCTGACCTGGGTGACCAGTTCATCAATGGGGACGTACATAACGGGGTCGGGCAGGTCCGGCGAGCCGTAGTCGCGTATCCAGGCGATTTCGCCTTCGGCGTCGACCAGGATGAACGTGTGTCCGGGTTCACCTGTGCGGACGGCCCACTTGAGCACGTCATACGTGCGAGAGACGCTGCCATCGGCGTCGACCAACATCGGGACATCCTCGATGTTGTATTCCTCAATGGCGGCCTGCTGCTGTTCGGCGTCGTCAAACGCCAGGCTGACCAGCGCGACGTCTAAAGCCTGGAACTCAGGGTCTTGTTGCAAATCCACGATTTGCTGAAGGCAGGGCGGTCAACCCACCGCCATGTGGAAGTAGAGCAGCACCGGCTGCCCACGGTAATCTGCCAGCGATACCTGCCCCCCGGCGGCATCCGGCAGCGTGAAACCCGGGGCGGGGTTGCCGACGGCGATCTCCTGTTGTGTGCCGCCCGTACAGGCCGCCAGCAGCATCGCCAGCGCCAGGGCGCAGCACAGCCCCAACCCATCAACCAGTTTCTTCATAGAGTCCTCTCCTCCTGGTTACTTGCTGCGCTCATTATATTCTCATAATTTTGTTTTGTCGAACTTGCTGGTATAGCAAAACGCCCGGCAGGATACCGGGCGCTTTGCAGTTTGTCCGAGACTCTGTGGCTAGCAACTGCCCTGCTGCAGCACGTAATCGAACTGGCGGCTGTTGTTTTCCTCGTTTGTTTCCGGCACGACGTTATCCGGGTCGACGATGGCGCGCACGGTGTGCCCTTGCAGGAAGAAGGTCGAGACGGTCAGCGTGATCTGCACGGTGACGTTCTCGCCGGGCTGCAGCGGTGGCACTGTCGCGGAGCTGGTCGCCTGTACCTGCCCGTTGACCAGGTCATCCAGGCGGACGTTAGTCTGCGCGCTGGGGCTGCTGCCGCTGTTAGCGATGGTGATTGTCGTCGTGGCTGGCTGGTTGCAGACCTGCGGGCTGGGTGCTGTCGACCAGTTGACGATGCTCAGATCAACCTGGGCCGGGACGGGCGTGATGGTCGCGGTGGGCGGCGGTACGGGCGTCGGCGGATTTTCCACCGGCAGGCCGGAGACACTACCGGAAACTTCTACCAGCTCCGAGAAGACCCAGCCGCTGGAGTTGAAGACTTCGATGCGGTACCAGCTATTATCCGGGTTGCGTGCCAGGATGCGTCGTACTTCACCGGCGGCAAGGCTGCCGATGGGCGGGTCGAAGGCGACACCGGGGCCTCTGCGGATGTTCGCGCCTTGCTGCAAGCGTACAGTCGGGAAGCTGGGCGTCGGCGAAGCCACTGACATGGGCGAAGCCTCTGGCGTCGGCGAGGCGTCGGTCGTCGTGTCGGTGGCGGTCGGCGTAGGCGTCTGGGTGTTCTGCGGCTGCAGCGGCGGGATCGTCACGATGCTATCCGGCTGCGGGCTGGTCTGCGTCTGTTGGGGCGTGGTCTGGTCGCCGTCGCCCGCCTGCGTCGGTGCGATGACGCTGCTGCGCACCTCAAAGTTGACGGACGTCGGTTCGCTGGCGCTGCCATCTTCACGGAAGGCGGTCACGGTCAGCGTGTAATCGCCGGCGATGGTCGCGGGCCAGCCGGATTCAATCGAGAAGGCCGGGGCCGTCTGCGCGCTGGCATCGGTCGTGCCGATGTTGACGCTGTTCATCAGCAGCTCAACGCGGCCCATATCCGGCCCGGCGTTTTCCACCCGTGCCAGGATGTTGACTGATGCGCCCGCCAGATAAACGGCATCCGGTGACGGCGATAGAATGCGCACGACCGGCGGCCCTTCAAAAGTCTCATCCTCCGCCGGCGCATCACCGGGCGTGCAGGCCGCCAGACCTGCAACGGCTATCAGCGCCAGCAGCAGCCAGATCAGGCCGCGCCGGGCGTCACGCATACGAAGGGATTCACGCATAGTCGATGCCTCCTGCCGGGCGACCCGTCGTACAGGCCCGGGGCGATACAGATTTCATGATTAACAATGGGATAAGACTGTAGCGCATTCCTGCCGCCATGACCAGTGATGACCAGCCCACGCGAAGGGCAAACGCAGGCCTGTGATCAGGTGGGGGGTAGCTGCTTGCGGGCACGCAGCGCCGCGAACAGTGGGATTTCTTCTTCGGCACGGCGGGCGGCCTTATCGTTGGGTAGGGCGTGCGTGGTCAGCTCGTCGAACGCATCAATCAGCAGGCCGCTGCTCGCCAGCGCGCTGACGTATTCGCTCAGGGGGCGATGAAAACTCATGGTCGTGCCACTGGTGCCGCTGTACGCCTTCATGGGGATGGGCTGCGCGCTCAGGTAGCGGTCGATGCGGCGATACTGCAACTTGCGCCCCTCATCGAAGCCCCAGCCCGTCAGACGCGGGATGCGAAAGCACGGGTGCGTCATGACGATGACCAGCCGGCCCCCATCGCGCAGCGCCCAGGCCGCCGTCTGGATGGCGGGCGGCAGGGGGTCCATATCCTGGATGCTGAGCAGAAACAGCGCCGCATCGAAGCTGCCCGCGTCGATATCCTTGCCCTGGCGCAGTTTGCGCGCATCGCCAACGAGGAAGCGCCCCTGCTGCCCGTGATCCTTACGCGCATGACGAATCAGACGCGGGCTGACGTCAACACCGGTGTAGCGCGCGCCCTGCTCGACGGCATACGGGGCGAAGACGCCAGCACCACAGCCCAGGTCGATCAGGTGCTCGCCTTTCTGGAGTTGCAGCAGTTCCAGCGCCGCCGGGATCGCCCGGTGCTGGTGATGGTCGCTGCCCTGGCCACCGGCCCAGCCGTGATACCAATCGGCGACGGCGTCCCAGCCGCGCGGCCCACCCTTGCCACCCTGCCGCCCCCCGGTCGGACGCCCCCCGCTTGGACGGCTCCCCGTCGGTCGGCTCCCGCTCTGGCGTGCGGGACGGCGCGGTTTACTGCCGCCGTCTGATTTCGGCTTATCGGAAGCCTGCTTTGGCGTCTGGCGACCGGATTTTCTGTTAGGTTGTCTGGTCATGCTGGTGTGATCTCGTTGCGCGTGGCAGGTGAGCACGCAGTATAGATGACCGCGCGGGTACTGTCAAAGCCGGGTCTGGGTGGCGATGAAGCTGTGTAAAGATGACTATTATCAGTTGCGGCAATTGCCACGTCGCAGTAAGGTGATAAGAATTACACCTGCTAATGACCAGGAGCCGGTCATGAGTGACCCGCAGATCGTCATCGTCGAAGACAACGATTCGATCGCCAGCCTGTACCGTGACACGTTATCGATCATCGGCCTGACGAGCACTATCATCCGTGATGGGCAGATCGCGTATGATACGGTAGTCGGGATGGCACCGAAGCTGATCCTGCTCGATATGAACCTGCCCAACATCAACGGGGACGAACTGCTGAAGCGATTTCGTGCCGAGCCAAAACTGGCAGAAATTCCCATCATCATTGCCACGGCCAACGCGATGGCCGCCCGCATGCTGGAGAGCGAGGCCGGGCCACACGATTATATCCTGGTTAAACCGCTGGATATCATGCAGATGCAGCGGCTGGTGCGCCGCCTGCTCGGTATGACCTGAGCGCAGCGGCGCAAAACCCCATCTCTTGCGATGCAGATGCCCTAATTTAGATGCCCTAATCCAGATGCCCTAATCCAGATGCCCTAATCCAGATGCCCTAATCCAGATGCCCTAATCCAGATGCCCTAATCCAGATGCCCTAATCCAGATGCCCTAATCCAGATCGATCGAAGCGCCAATGCGCTGTGTCGCCTGGACGTTGCCGCGTGCGTCGCGCAGCGTCAGCACGTCGCCCGGTTCAGCCCAGACGGCTTCGTCCAGCTCCCAGTAGAGCGCGATGGGCGTATCCTGGCCGACGCCGGTGAACACTGTCAGCGGCGACTGCGGGAAGAACAGCAGTTCAGGGAAGACGAACTCGTTGCCGTCCAGATCAGTCAGCGTCCAGTTGGTCATGTCGACGGTATTGCCGCGATTCTCAAGGCGGACGGCCTCACCGGTCACGTCACCGGGGTTGACGATCTCCACGATGGCGATCTGCGCGTTGACGGCGGTCGGTGCCAGCGTAATTGTCGGCGTGACGGTCGGCGTGGGCGTATTCTCCGGCGTGGGCGTGTCCTCCGGCGTGGCGGATAGCTCCGCGATGGCCGTTTGCGTGGCATCGACGGTGGGCGTCACGTTCGGGTCGGGCGTATTGGTGGCGGTGGGTGTCTCGCTGGGCGGGGGTGGCGGCGTTGGCAGTTCCGCCAGATCACAGCCTTCCAGCGGGATGATAACTTCATCACCGATGTTGAGCAGTGAATTTTCTTCCAGCTGGTTGGCTTCCAGGATCAGCAGCCAGTTGACGCCGTAATCCAGGCCAAGCTGGAAGACGGTATCGTTTTCTTCGATGACGTGCAGCAGGCAGTTATCCGGCAGGCTGGCGCTGGCCGCGTCGGCGACCTGCGGCGTCAGGCCCTGCGCGCCGATCTGTTCCGGGTCGACGGTGGCGCGCTGCGCAACGGGGGTGCCGTCTTCGGCGCTCTCAGTGAGCACCGTATCCGGCACGGCGACCTGCGTACGGTCGAGCGTGGCCGTCACGATGATAACCTGTGGTGTGGCGTTCGGGTCGGGGGTGGCGGTGATCAGCACCGGCACCGTGACCGGCACGCGGCGCGGGTCGGCCAGGCTGTCCGTCTCGGAGACGATGCGAAAGCCCAGGCTATTGATGGCGACCAGCGTACCGCCGACCGTCAGCAGCACGACCACCAGCAGCAGCGGCAAAGACAGACGAGAAGACATGGCGCAGTCCCTTTCCGGCGCGGACCGCAGGCGCGGTTTTAAGGCGCGTTCCGGTGCAAATCCAGCTCAGGCCCTGTTTTGATGGGCACTGCGATTGACTATAGCACATGCCCCACAGCGCAGCAATCCATCTATAGCGGGCGGCAGCGCCATCGCCTGATATTCTTGTTACAGGCACAGGTGCTCGTGAAGGCGCTGTGAGGCGCTGTCGAGGCCGCATTTTTGCGATGCCAGTCACAGGCTGGAAGATGCAGCGCCGACTACAAATACAACATGTAAATACAACATGTGATAACCCTGGCGGGTGGCAGGTCCGGGGTGGTGATATGTCCATCACTATCGTCGTTGGGCAAGCCATGATACTATTAGCTGAGCTTTGGCTAATACCTGATGTTCAGATTTGACGTAGTCTTATGACCTCCGCTGCGAAACCGCCGTCCACTTCGGATTCAGAGATGTCTGGCGAAGTTCCTTCAGATACACCCCCCAGACGGCGGCGCAGCCTGCCTAACCTGACGCTGCGCATCGTCACCGGGCTGGTGCTGCTGCCGGGCGTGCTGTTCGTGACCTTCGCCGGTGGCTGGTGGATGACGATCACGGCGATGCTGCTCGTCGGGCTGGCAACAGTCGAGTTTTATCACATGGAGAAGCGCCTCGATCTGCCCGGCAACACGATCCTGGGCATTGTGACGGCGCTGGCGGTGCTGCTGGCGTTCCATCTGCAATGGAACGGGCTATGGCAGGCGGCGGTGCTGTTCGTGATCGTGGTGAGCTTCGTGCTGGAGATGTATCGCAGCCAGGACCCGGGGCGCAGCATCCGGCGCGTGGGTACGACGCTCGGCGGCATCCTGTATATCGCCTTCCCCGGCGCGTTTCTGATCGCCATCCGCGCCAGCGACCCGGACGGCCTGCAGTGGCTGTATGCGATCTTCTTCGCCACCTGGGGCGCGGATTCCTTCGCCTATCTGGCGGGGCGCGCCTTCGGCAAGACGCCGCTGGCCCCGCATATCTCGCCCGGTAAGACGGTCGAGGGCGCGCTCGGGGCGATCTTCGGCGGCGTGTTCTTCCCTTCGCTGGTGCTGGCGCAGGCCATGCTGCTGACGCCATCCAGCTTTATCGTGCTGCTGATTGCGCCCTTCGTCGCTATCGCTGGCGACCTGTTTGAATCCGCATTGAAGCGCTACTTCGGCGTCAAGGACAGCGGCGTGCCCGGTCTGAACCCTTTCCCGGGGCATGGCGGCGTCCTCGACCGCATCGACGCGCTGCTGCTGGTGACGGTGCTGTTCTACGGCTATATGCTCATCGAGGGGCTCGTCTGGATTTAACCCGCTGGGTTTCAGCGCCCGGTTTAGCAACTGGTGAGCCGTGCAAGCCTCCTGTACAATGTGGCACGTTTTGACGAAATTACAGCGTGTGGGCCGCCGACGCTGCCCGCGACGCTCGCCCGTTGACGCCACATGCGCGCCTGTCACGAGGCGCGCATTACGCAACACAAACAGGAGTCCCCATGACCAAAGTTCCGATCACAGTGGCCTATGGCGATGGCATCGGCCCGGAGATCATGTCAGCCTGCCTGCAAATCCTCAAAGAGGCCGGGGCGGAGCTGGATATTGAAACCATCGAAATTGGCGAACAGGTCTATCTGCGCGGTCACAGCAGCGGTATCGAGCCGCATGCGTGGGATAGTCTGCTGCGCACGCGCGTGCTGTACAAGGCACCGATCACCACGCCCCAGGGCGGCGGCTACAAGAGCCTGAACGTGACCATCCGCAAGACGCTGGGCCTGTACGCCAACGTGCGCCCGTGTGCCTCGTACTTCCCGGCGATCGAAACGCGCCACCCGGAGATGGATATGGTCATCATCCGGGAGAACGAAGAAGACCTGTATGCCGGCATCGAACACCGCCAGACGCGCGAGGTCTATCAGACGCTGAAGCTCATCACGCGGCCCGGCACGGAGAAGATCGTCCGCTATGCCTTTGAGTTCGCCCGGCAGAACAACCGCCGCAAGGTGACATGCTTCACCAAAGATAACATCATGAAGTTCACCGACGGCCTGTTTCACAAAATCTTCAACGAGATCGCGCTGGAATACCCCGATCTCAAGAGCGAGCACTGGATCATCGACATTGGCACGGCCAAAGTCGCGGATCAGCCGGAGCAGTTCGACGTGCTCGTCCTGCCCAACCTCTACGGCGACATCCTGAGCGATGTGGCGGTGCAGCTCACCGGCTCGGTTGGGTTGGGCGTTTCGTCGAATATCGGCGAGGAAATGGCCATGTTCGAGGCGATCCACGGCAGCGCGCCGGATATCGCCGGGCAGGGCATCGCCAATCCGTCGGGGCTGCTGCTGGCCGCCGTCACCATGCTGATTCATATTGGCCAGCCGAGCGTGGCGGAGCGCATCCACAATGCCTGGCTGTGCACCGTCGATGAAGGCATCCACACCAACGATATCTACAGCTACACCCGCAGCAAGCGCCGCGCCAACACGCAGGAATTCACGCGGGCAGTCATTGACCGCCTGGGCAAAACGCCGGAGCGCCTCGCGCCCGTCCGGTATACGGGCAGCAGCACGCCGCGCGCCCATGCGCGCCCGGTGCGTCTGACGGCGACCAAGGAGCTGGTCGGCGTGGATGTCTTCCTCGATTGGGATGAAGACGGCCGCAACCCGAACACCATCGGCGAAAAGCTGCGCGCCGAAGCCAACGGCGATGGCCTGGAACTGGTCATGATCACCAATCGCGGCCAGAAGGTCTACCCGGATGGGCTGCCCTATACCTTCTGCACGGATCACTGGCGCTGCCGCTTCGAGAGTACGACCGGCAAGCCGATCCAGCACAGCCAGGTCATCAGCCTGCTGCAGCGCATCAACGACGCTGGCCTGGATTTCATCAAGACCGAGCACCTGTATACCTTCGATGGTGTGGCTGGCTACTCACTCGGCCAGGGGCAGTAGCGGCGCTGCACGCCGCCGTCACTGACGGCGGCTGAACTGCATCCCCCTGGCCCGCACCACATCGGCAGCAGCGGCCCGGGATGCGGTCATAGCGGTCCTGATCCGTGAATTGCCGCTGTCATTACTGGCAGGCCACGGCACAAAACGGTAAATTGTCCGCTCGATTGTCAGAGGCGTTCTCTGGCAGGGGTTCTGATAGCAGTCGGCTGCTTACAAGATGAGACGAGGATGGCACATGCAGATCAATACCTTCTCCATCGTGGCCTACGACCCGGAAGAGCGCGCGTGGGGGGTCGCCGTTGCCAGTAAGTTCCTGGCGGCGGGCGCGGTCGTATCGTGGGCACAGGCGGGTGTCGGTGCCGTCGCCACGCAGAGCTTCGCGAAGGTCAGCTTTGGCCCGGACGGACTGCGGCTGATGGCCGATGGGCACAGCGCCCCGGAGACGCTGAAAGCGCTGCTGGCGGAGGATACGCGGCGCGAATCGCGGCAGGTGGCGCTGATCGACGCCGAAGGGCGGGTCGCCGCGCACACAGGCAAGGACTGCCACGACTGGGCCGGGCACAAGCTGGGCGATGGCTTCAGCGTGCAGGGCAACATCCTGACTGGCCCCGGCGTGCTCGACGCGATGGCGGAAGGTTTCAGCGGTGCGCGGGGCGAACTGGCCGACCGGCTGGTCGCGGCGCTGGCCGCGGGTGAATCCGCCGGGGGCGATAAGCGCGGCAAGCAGTCGGCGGCGGTGCTCGTCGTCCGGCCGAACGGCGGCTATGGCGGCGATAACGATCGCTATATTGATCTGCGCGTCGATGATCACGAAGCGCCCGTGCGTCAACTGCGTCAACTGCTGGAATCTCATCATCTCTTCTTCGGCACGCCGCGCCCGGATGACCGCCTCAAGATCGATGAGACTATCGCCCGTGAGCTGCAGACGATCCTGCTCAAGCAGGGCTACTGGGGCGGCGAAGTCGATGGCACCTGGGACCCGATGACTCAGCAGGCGTTCTGGGCGCTCGTCGGCAATGAAAACCTGGAAGAACGCTGGAACCTGGACGATGATCCGGAGAGTATTGATCGCGTCACGCTGGAATACCTGCGCCGCCGTTTTGGATGATGTGCGGTTAACGCGATGGCTACTCAACCGATACGCATTATGCGGATCGTCTCCGGCCTGAATATCGGTGGCCCGGCGATACAGGCCCTGCTGCTGACGCGGGCCATGCGCGAGCGCGGCCACGAGACGCTGCTCGTCGCCGGCGGCACGCCCGACGATGAGCGCGACGTCCTGCCTGCTGATACGCTCGACCCGCATCAGCAAATCGTCGTGCCGCAACTGCGCGACGGCATCAGCCCGTTACAGGCGTTGCAGGCGCTGCGAGCTTTGATGCGCCTCATGCGCAGCTATCAGCCGCAGGTTGTCCACACGCAGGATACGACTGCCAGCCTGATTGGTCGGCTGGCGGCGCGCCTGACGGGTGTGCCGGTCGTCGTTCACACGCTGCATACGCACCCTTTCCGTGGTTATTACAGCCGGTTATCGACCTTCCTGTTCATCTGGCAGGAGCGGCTCGGCGCGTACCTCTCCGATAGCATCGTGACGCTCAGCGAGGGGCTGCGCCGCGAACTGATCGAGAATTACGGGATCACCAGTAAAAAGCGCCTGACGGTGCTGCCGCTGGGCCTGGACCTTTCACCGCTGCTGGAGACCCCGCGACATCAGGGAACGTTTCGGGCGGCGCATGGCATCCCGGATGGTGTGCCGCTGATTGGCATCGTCGGGCGGCTGGTGCCGGTGAAGAATCACTGGCTGTTTTTGCAGGCGGCGGCCCGCATCGTCGATCAGCAGCCGGATGCCCGCTTCGTCATCATCGGCGATGGCCCGCTGAAGACGGCGCTTTACAAAGAGGTCGGCACGCTCGGCCTGGGGGACCGCGTGATCTTCACTGGCTGGGTATCCGATGTGGCCGCTGCCTACAGCGATCTGGACGTGCTGACCGTCAGCAGCCACAACGAGGGCACGCCCATCCCGGTCATTGAGGCGCTGGCGGCGGGCTGCCCGGTCGTGGCGACCCGCGTCGGCGGCCTGCCGGACCTGGTTGATGGCGGGCGGCTGGGGCTTCTGGTGCCGCCTGGTGACGCCGCCGCGCTGGCCGATACCATCCTGAAATCGCTGCACGCGCCGCCACCCGACACGCACATCAACCGCAGCGTCATCGCGGAGCGATACAGCCTGCAACGGCTCGCGGACGACCTCGACAGCCTGTATCGCGGCCATCTGATACGCTATACGACCCGACAGGCGAGCCGTTCATGATTCGCTATCCGACGACCAGCGAGCTGATCTTCATCAACGGGCGGCTGATGAACGATGCCGCCATCCAGACGGGCAAGCAGAAGATCCGCGATATTGATCTGCTGCAGGCGGCGGAACTACGCCCGCAGGCCAGCGCTTTTGGCGAGGACGCCTTCCAGACGCTGCCGGAGAAAGCCGCCGCGCTGCTGCACGCCATCGCCCGCAACCATCCGTTTAAGGACGGCAACAAGCGCACGGCGACTGTCGCGGCGCTTTTCCTGCTTGGCATCAACGGATATGCTGTAAACTGGATGGCGCAGTCGGCGCTGGATCGCATCGTCGCCCTGGCGGAAGGTCAGCAGACGCTGGAGCGCTTCAGCGCGTGGTTAGGCAGTGTGCTGATCGCCTTGCCGGAACATCACGCGCCGGAGCCGGACGCCGACCGGGATGTCGCCCACATCGACGCTCTGATTGACGCGCACCGCTGGCTGCTCGACGAACTCGCCAAACGCTGATCTGTCCGTGAATGCCCAGACGATCATGCCCGACAAGACGATTTACCTTACCGTCAACGATCTGTACAACATCAACGAAGCGGTGACCGAAGGCCTGCCCCACGTCCGCGACCGCCACCTGCTGCAATCGGCAGCGCGTCGGCCTCGCCTCAGCTTGTATGGGCAGCCGCAGTTCCCCACCCTGCACGATAAGGCCGCCGCCGTCATGCACTCGCTGGCGTATCACCACCTCTTTGCAGATGGCAACAAGCGCACGGCTATCCGCGCTGTGAAGCTCTTTCTGGAGGCCAACGGCATCCGCCCGATCTGGACCGAAGCCGAGATCGAAGCGTTTGTGCTGCGCGTGGCCAAGGGCGCGGTCGACGTGCCGGAAATCGCCAACTGGCTGCGCGATCACACGCAGCCCGCCTGAGCGCTCCCCGGCCATTGCTGATCCCACCTGTGCGGCCCTATCCGCCTATGTGACGGTCCCCGCGCGCTGTGCTAAACTCTGGGCAGATGGACAGGGGTAAACATGCATGACAGCACAACCGGAGCAGCCCGCAGATCGCGCAGTGCTGGACGATCTCGAAGCGCTGAAAGTCTATTTTGACCCGCTGCGACAACGCATCGTACAGCAGGTGAGCGCGGTGCCGCGCACCGTGCAGGAAATCGCAGAAGCGCTCGATGTGCCTTTCACACGGCTGTACTATCACATCCGTCTGCTGGAGCAGCACGGCATCATCCGCGTGGTGGACGTGCGCAGCAGGGCGGGTGCCATCGAAGAGAAGACGTATCAGATCGCGGCGCGGCAGTTCGTCGTCGCCCGGCACCTGCTGACGCATGGGCCGCTCGATGAAGACCATATCCCGCCCGGCCTGGAGGTCATCCTGGATACCGTCCTGATGCGACCCGCCGCCGACATCCGCGAAGCCGTCCGCCGCGATGTGATCGACCTGCGGACGGAAGCCCCGCACCCGGATGCGCTCTTCGCCCGGCGCGGCCTCTTATGGCTGGACCGCGATCAGATCAGCCAGTTTCAGGCCGAACTCATCGCGCTGCTGAATCGCTACTTCGCAGCGGAACCCGGCCCGAATAGGCCGCGTGAATATCAACTGGCGGTGGCGCTGCACCCGTTGATCTTCTCCGTTGATGCCGGGGCCGACCCCGGAGCCGAGTGTGAACCCGAAGACGAACCCACCTGCTGAAAGCATCCGGCGCGCTGATGGATCGCGCCTACATTGTCATGAGGAGGAAGAGCCATGCTGGTTGATCTGAGCGATCAAGTCGCCCTGGTGACGGGGTCGGCCCATCGCGTCGGGCGCGTCATCGCGCTGGAACTGGCGCGCCAGGGGGTGAACATCCAGGTTCACTATCACAGCAGCGACGCGGGTCAGGTGCGCGATACGCTGCAGGACATCAAATCACTGGGCGTGGACGCCTTCGCGGTCCAGGCCGATATCAGCGACCCGGCTGGCGTGCAGACGGTGATGGATGCCGTTAAGGAGAACTTCGGCCGCCTGAATATTCTGGTTAACAGCGCGTCGGTATTCCCCAGTGCGGAACTCCTCGATATCAGCCTGGAGAGCTGGAACCTGACGATGAACGTCAACCTGCGCGCACCGTTTTTGTTCACGCAGCAGGCGGCCCGCCTCATGGCGGATAACGAATCACCGGGCGGCGTCATCATCAATATCAGCGACCAGGGCGCGTTCGCGCCCTGGCCCAGGCGACCGCATCACGGCATCAGCAAGGCCGGCCTGTGGATGCTGACGCAGGTCAGCGCGATGAGCCTGGGGCCGCAGATCCGCGTGAATGCGATCGTGCCCGGCCCGGTCATGAAGACCAGCGACGGCATGAGCGATGAGACGTGGTCGCGCATGGGCGACCATCTGCCGCTGAAGCGCACCGGCACGCCGCAGGATGTCGGGCGTGCGGCGGTCTTCCTGTGTCAGAACGACTTCCTGACCGGGGTGATGCTGCCCGTCAACGGCGGCGAGCACCTGCTGACGCCCCAACACGGCGGCGGCAGTTGAGCCGGTTTCATCGGGCTGGCCTGCACCCTGACGGTATTTTCTCACGTATAGGGTTGTGGCAGCACCTATTCTGCGCCAACTGTTTCGTTTCATGTTTCCAGGGGGACATAATGCGCAACTTCCTGATACGTGTCATCATCAACGCGGTCGCCATCGCCATTACGGCGTCGATCATGCCCGGCATTGTGCTCGGTGATGATGGCGTGGGCACGCTGCTGATCATCGGGCTGGTCTTCGGCCTGGTGAACGCACTCGTGAAGCCATTTCTCATCCTGCTGACCTGCCCGGCGGTCATCCTGACGCTGGGGCTGTTCATCCTGGTGATTAACGGGGCCATGCTGATGCTGACCTCAACGCTGCTCGGTGCGGAGCGGCTGTTTGTCGATGGCTGGGGTCAGGCGATCCTCGGCGGCATCATCATGTCGATTGTGTCGATGATCCTTGAAGGGCTGCTCGGGCTGGATGAAAATCGCTCGCCTGTGAGCCGCGACATCGACCGTGATCGCCGCATCCCACGGGATTATTAGTCACAGCAGGTGAAGGCGCGCTGATCCAACCTCACCCTGGCCCCCTCTTCAGAGAGAGGGGCCACAGGTAAGAGCTGGTTTTCCCCGCATTGCCGCATGGCGCGGCGGCCAGGCGATGAGGCCGCGTGTTGCTCGTGTAAGCCAGGGGCGGGATGTATCCGGCCCCTGTGTCTTTTCTAACTCTGGGGGCAGATCTCGTCAATGTTGCGGATGGTGTTTTCGATCACCTGCACGCGGTTTTCCGGGTTAGGGTGCGTGTTGAAGAACTCCGGCTGACCGCCACCGCCGCCCGCTTCTGCCAGGATGCGCATGACGCCGATCAGCTCCGAGGGATCGTAGCCGGCGGCGTCCATGATGCACACACCCAGCAGGTCCGATTCCAGCTCGTCCTCGCGGCTATAGCTCATGTTGACGAGCTGCGCGATCACCTGCGCCGTCCCGGCACCGGCACCCTCAGTGGCGACGATGACGGCATCCAGCAGGCCGTTAGACAGGTTCGATTTGGCGAGGCGCTGCGCGCTGTGTCGGGCCAGTACGTGCCCGATCTCATGGCCGAGGACGCCTGCTACCTGACCTTCATTCTCCAGGCGCAGCAGCAGGCCGCTGGTGATGAAGATCTGCCCACCGGGCAGCGCGAAGGCGTTGATCGTGCTGTCGTCGTTGAGGACGTGAAACTCGAAGCGCCACGGCGTATTGCGGGCGAAGCTGTTCTCCACCAGAGAAAAGCCCATTTCATCGATAGCGTCCTGCACATCCTGTTCAGGGAACAGGCCGCCGTACTCCTCGATCATGGCCGGGGCGGATTGCAGCCCGAGCGCGATCTCCTGCTCTTCGGTCAGGCTGACGTACTGCGTCTCACCCGTGACGGGGTTATAGTCTGCGGAGCCCAGGTAAGAGATAAAGGCGAAAGCTGCGATCCCCAGCGCTATGATCAGGCGCATGCCCAATCCCGTGCCAGAGCTCCGCATTCGAGGGCCTCTCATACGCATCATTGTTGCACCTCACTCTGCTGGCTCAACGGGTACGAATTCTTCAACTTCAAAACTCTCGTAAATGCCACCAGCCAGCGCGCCGAAGACGACGTGCGTCACGGCGAACATCCAGTGATTGATGGCGAAAAACCAGGGGAACAAAAGCGTCATGGTGTAGAAGTTTATGCCGTAAATGGCCAGCCCGAAGAGCGCCCCCAGGATGATCCCCGTCAGCAGGCCCCAGCGATGGATGATCAGCGCCAGGATCAAACTGAAGATCAGCGCCAGCACATAATTCACCACCAGCGCGACGAGCAGTGTCAGCAGATCAAAACCGAAAGGTGGCTGCAGTACCGTCTCACCGAGGATGAGCGATGCCATGTAATGAATGATGACCCAGCCATCTCCACCGACAATTGCCGGTATCAGAAAAACGTTCAGCAGCAAAAAAATGGTACCGGCGATTAACCCGGCCCAGATTGCCGCACCCCAATCAACCACCTGACGCAACTTTATCGGCGGTCTGTTCATTCCGTCTATCTCCCTTTGCCAACCCACACAATTGATTGTGCAGTTCTTATTTTACCATCCTCGTTATGACCACGCTCAAATGGCATGCACCACGCTAAAATAAGCTGCAACTAATGCCAGATAGAACTATTTGCTATGGCCAGCAACCCTGACCGGAAACTTGACTTATATCAATTGTGATGGATGTCACTAAAGGCGTAAGAGGTCCCCGGCTATGCTTAAGACAAGTTGCATCCCCCTGTGAGGTGCAACGTTAAATTGCGCGTCATGGATGACCCGCATCGCAGCAGAAGGGATTATTCTTGAAACGTTTACGGAGCAGTGTCACCCTGTTAGGCCTGGGGGTGGCCCTGGTGGTAACCGGGGCGGCGCTGCTGGTGGTAGGCACCGGGACGGTGCGAGGCAGTGATGGAGATCAGTCGGTGGATTCAATAGATCCGCTGGCGCCCTTCAGCGACTTCGCCTGTCTGGATTGTCATACCAGCGAAAGCGCCCTGCGAGAACTGGCCGTCGTCCCGGAGGAGGACGCCCATAAGGCGCTCTCGTCCGGCCCTGGCTGAGGCGGCTCCGTGGCTCCGGTTGAGCCATGGGAGCGCGTCTGGATTGACGCCGAACTGTTCGAACAAGACATTCATTCTTACATCAACTGTACCATTTGTCATGGCGGCCAGAACGTCGATGACATGGAAGCCGCCCACGAAGACATTAAAGAATCAGTTGTCGACAGCCCCGAAGTCTGTGGTCGCTGTCATGTCGATGTCGGGCTGCCCGCATGGAACAGCCTGCACAACACGCTGCGCGGTTATGACGACGTGCTGTACGAACGCAGCATACCGGAGTATCACGCCACCATCGAAGAGATGGAATCGTATCACTGCAACGATTGTCATGCGACCTGTGGTGATTGCCACGTCAGCCAGCCGAGTTCCGTCGGTGGTGGTCTGGTCGAAGGCCATGTCTTCAACCGTACGCCGTCGATGGCGCGCAACTGTACGGCCTGCCACGGCAGCCGCATCAAGGACGAGTACTACGGTGCTCACGAGGGCATCCCATCCGATGTGCACTTCCGCGCACGCATGAGCTGCACGGATTGTCACAGTGGCGATCAGATGCACGGTATGGGGGCCGCAGGTGAAGCCAATCATCGCTATGATGGCCCGCCGGACCCAACCTGCCAATCGTGCCATGACGATATTGTCATGGGCGCCGAGAGTGAGATCGAAGAACACATGATCCACGACGAGAACAATATGTCCTGTCAGGTGTGCCACAGCACCCAGTACACCAACTGCGTTGGCTGTCACGTCGCGCGCACCGAAACAGACGTCCCGTTCTACACTGTCGAGGATCACTTCCTGGGCTTCTACATCGGCAGGAACCCGGAAAGATCCGAGGATCGACCGTGGGAATACGTCCCGCTGCGGCGTGTGCCAATCGCTCCGGATGTGTTCAGCTTCTACGGCGAAGATCTCATGCCCAACTTCAATGATCGGCCGACCTGGGCCTATGCCACCCCGCACAATATTCAGCGGATCACACCCCAGGCGGAGAGCTGCTACAACTGTCATGAGAACGACGATATCTTCCTGACGCGAGAGCGACTGGCCCGCACAGATCGCCTGCCGAATCGTGATGTCATCGTTGATCGCGCACCCGGCATGACCGACTGGCGCGAGGAGCGCGAGGAGTAGGGAGCCTGATCTGCCGCGTCCGTCGCAGCCCGTCGCAGCATTGCAAGAGTCGTTGCAACGTTAAGGTACACGACGCGGCAGATCCTCTAAACTAGGTATCAAAGCGCCTGAACACTTGCTATGGAAGGCCAGGAATTCAGGCGCTCGCTTTACACAATCTGTATTCGCTTATCCGCATTAACGTATGGTTTTACTTAAGGGGGATCACCCATGAAGAAGCACAAATTCATCGCTTTCTTGCTTATCGTTGCGCTGCTGCTGGCAGCCGTCCCGGGCGCGCTGTTGGCCCAGGATACGACAGAAGAAGTAGATGTCGTTGCTGAAGTCGTCGAACCGCGTCTGGTCGAACTGAACGAGAACCTGCCAGAGGGCTACGGCGTCATAAACGTTGATGCTTTCCTCGAACTGCTGGTCGAAAATGAAGATGTCGTCATCCTTGACGTGCGCGAAGCGGGCGAACTGGAAGAATTCGGCGTCATTGAAGATTCAATCCACATCCCCACCCGGACTATCGGCCCTGAGACGCTGGGCTTCCTGCCTGATCTGGATGCCACCATCGTCGTCGTCTGCAAGGGCGGCTTGCGTGCGACCATCGCCGCCGTCGCGCTGTGGACGCTGGGCTATGAGAACACCAAAATCCTGGGGGGCGGCTTCGACGCATGGGTCGGTGAAGACCTCCCGGTCGTGGATGCTGCGGCAGAAGCCGAACTGGGCGACGTGCCGGAAGATATCGACCCGCTGCTGATGGAATATGTCGGCGAATATATGGCCAACCTGCCCGATGGCTGGGGCGCTATCGGTCCGGTGGAACTGTTCGAAGAGACCTTCGAAGGTTCTCCAGAATTCCTGTTCGACGTGCGTAGCGAAGAAGAATGGGCCGACCCTGGCTACATCGAAGGCGCGACCAACATCTGGATCAACGAATTCATGGCGAACTCCGACCAGTTCCCCGAAGAGCTGGACGCTGACATCGTCGTCTACTGCAAGGCCGGTTATCGCGCTGGCATCGGCAGCACCTTCCTGGGCCTGCTGGGCTACGAGAACGTTCGCAGTCTGCCCAGTGGCACCAATGGCTGGCTCGCCGCTGATCTGCCTCTGGTCCAGCCGGAGAGCTAAGCCAGCGCAGGCGTCAGCACAGCCGCAAGGCTGATCATACAACTCTTTGAGGGTGGCAGGAGCGGGCAGCGTCCCGCTCCTGTATCGGGCCGCTGATACAGCCGGCCCGTTTCGTTTTTTCCTCCGATAATCTGTGCCTATCCCCAAAAAGACCTATATGCAGCGCGTGTGTATCCCGGCCTATAATGAGATGGCTTTATGCCAATCGTTATATTCACTGTGCACGATTGCAACCGTCACACCAGGGAAGGCGAGCCAGATATGCGACCAGAATCACAGCTCCAAACGCCCAGCACGACGCCCCGCAGCGCCCACTTGCACCTGATTCGCCCGGGGCTGCTGTTGGCGGGCCTGCTGCTGATCCTGCTTGCCCTGGGGGTGGGGCACATACAGGCGCAGGACGACGCCACGAAAACGCCCACACAGCCAGGAAGCGTGCTCACCTGGGTGGCCGATGGCGAGCAGGCCGGTCAGCAGCGCGCCGACGCGCCCGGCAGCCTCGTCTGGATGATGGCCGATGGCATCGAGTCGACGCTGCTCGACCTGCCGCAGCGGACCGCACGCGTGGTGCCCTGCGGCGATCAGGCGACCGCGCCGGATGGTGACGCCTTCGCCTTCTTCGTCGGCAGCGAGAATACCGGCGATCTGCATCTGATGCGCGATGGCGACCGCGTGACCGTCGCGGAGGGCATCAACGCGATGGCCTGCGTGGGCCTGGGGACCTTCCAGTTCTCGCCGGATGGTGCGCGGCTGGGCTATCTGGATTACAGCAGCGACTACCGCGACCGGCTTTCGCCGACGGGCCGCCTCATCATCCATCCTGGCGACGGTGACGACGCCCTGGCCAGCTTCGAAAACGCCTCCGCGTTCTTCCTCGCTGATGATGAGCTGTACTTCACCGCCTTCTTCACTGGCAACCGCGATCAGGCGGTGGAAGTCGCCATCAACGTGTGGGACGGCGAGCAGGTGACGGAAATCGCTACGATCTTCGCCGATGAGGCGGAGAACGACTGCTTCTACAACAGCGCCAGCCTCGCCCCCCTGGACGAGGACCGCATCGCCGCGCTGCTCGGCTATCGCTGTAATCGCGGCCCCGTACGCGAGACGCAGTGGCAGCTTTATCTCGTCAACCGGCAGAACCGCAGCGCCACCCTGGCCGCTGATGGCACGACCATCGGGCGTTTCTTCCCGTTCACGCGGACGAATGCCGTCTTCAGCACGCCGGAGACGGGCACGCTGTACTTCACCGTGCCGGATGGCCTGAACAATCGCAGCGTCAGCGTCAAGGCGCTTGATCTGGCGACGCAGACCGTCAGCGATGTCATCGACCAGTACGCGCTGATGGTCGGGCTGTCGAATTTGCCCTATCAGCCGGACGCACACGCGCCGCTGCGTACCCCGGATGGCCGCTGGCTGGCCCTGGTCACCAGCGACCCGAACGGCGACGCCGCGCTCAATCTGATCGACATGGCCGCGCCCGACCTGCCGCCGATCACGCTCAGCGCGGGTGCGCGGGGCGATACCATCAGCGAGATGGTCTTCAGCGCAGATGGCAGCACGCTGTACTACGTCGCGGGCGGCACGGATGGCTCTGATAACAGCCTGTTCGCGCTTGATCTGGCCAGTGCGACCGTCACCCGCCTGACGCGCGGCAGCTTCGGCCAGGGCGTGCTCAGCCCGGATAGCGGCACCCTGGCGCTGATCGACTGGCAGCGCTTCGCCGATGATCAGCCGCCGCTGCAGCGCGTCATCGGCTATGACATCAGCGCGGGCAGCAGCAGCGTCTGGGTCGAGGGCGGCGCGGTCGTCAACGCGCAGCTTTCAGAGCCGCGCTTCGCCTATCTGCTGGCGTGGCTGACAACACCCTGACAGCGGACCTCGTCCGCGCTAAAATCAGATGCAGGGTACCGGCTGATCTGTCTGACTATTGTGTGAGGCGCAGGCGACGATGTTCGGAACAATAAGCATCAAAAACTACCTGCTGATCGCGGTGGCGGTTGGCCTGGCCTTTGGCATCATCAACACGCTGGCCGCCGCACCGCTGAGCGGGTTCATCAACGAAATGCGCGCGATGGCGGTATCGGGTGGCCTGCCGCTGGCGCTCGCCGATGTTGTCGCTGAGCCGCTGCTGCTGCTGATCAACGGCGGCGTAGTCGGCGCGGTGGTGGCGGGGTTATTCTGGCCGCTGATCCTGGTCTGGGTGTTTTTGCTGCTGGTGCTGCTGGTGCTGGCCTTTTTGCTGCCGGGCGCACGGCAGGCGGGCGAAGGCATCCGGCTGAATTAGCGCGCAGCGGCGCTGCCCCGGAACAGCCCAATTCTGAATTGCTACTTCATTCCCCGGCAATTGATCGATACAGCCGCTCGTATTGGGCGGCGACGGCGGTCCAGCTATAGCGCGCCTCGATGAGCGTGCGCCCATTCACGGAGAGGCGCTGGCGCAGCCCGGCATCGTGTAGCAGCCGCACCAGCGCCGCCGCGAACTGCTCCGGCGCTGCCAGCACACCGGAAAAATCCTGACTGATACTGATGCCATCTGCCGCGATCGGGCTGGCGACGACTGGTGCGCCCATCGCCAGCGCTTCCAGCACTTTGTTTTTAATGCCCGCCCCCAGACGCAGCGGGGCCGCGTAAACCGTCGCCTGTGCCAGATACGGCCGGATGTCCGCAACGCGCCCGGTGACATCAATCGCATCGGAGCGGAGCGCGGTCAGGGATGGCGGCGGCGCATGGCCGACCAGTTGCAGGCGGGCCGATGGTATCTGCTCGCGGACCTGTGGCAGGATCGTCCGGGCGAGCAGCAGCGCGGCGTCCACGTTGGGGGCGTACTCGTAGTTGCCGGTGAACAGGATCGTCGCCGGGTCGCGCTCGATGGGCAGCGGCTGGAACGTGCCCAGATCGATGCCGTTAGGGATGACCTCGACCTTCAGCCAGGGCGCGATGCGCTGCAGGGCGGCGCGGTCCGGCTGGGCGACGACGACCGCGCGCGCATAGGGCGTGAACATGAAGCCTTCGTAGCGCTGCGTGACCCACAGGCGCAGCCGCGTCGCCAGACGGCGTTGCAGCCCCAGTTCGCGCTGCAGATACAGGCTGTAACTCTCGTAAGGGGTGATGAGCGCGGGCAGGCGGCCCAGGGCGTGCAGTATTTCGTAGACGTGGATGCCGCCGAACAGATGGGCCACCGCGTAGCGCCCACTGGCCGCGTGCTCAGCGACGGCCTGCCACATGGCCGGCGACCATGCGGCCCCTGCCCGTCGTGGGAAGCGCCGCCCGGCGAACAGCAGCCGCGCCATGATTTTATGAGGCGGGCGCGCTGGCTCCGGCAGCAGCGTGATCTGATCGAACAGGTGGGCGTACTGCGGGATGTCGGCCACGTCGTCGGGCGACTGCGTGAACGCCAGCAGATCCAGCGTATGACCGCGCCGCACCAGTTCTTCAGCGAGGTGCCAGACGATGAGCCGGTCGCCCAGGTGCAGTGGATAGGGCGGGCAGCGGGAGATCAGCAGGACGCGCAGCATGGCCGGGATGGGGTCAGATGACCTTAGAATGCCCTCAGAAGCCGATGGGCTTGCGCGTCGGGATGCCGGCCTTGCGCGGATACGGACGCGGCGTCCTGGCCGTTTTCTCCACGGTGACCAGATAGTGCGTCTGTTCCACGCCCGGCAGGTGGACTTCCGCCAGCGGCTTGGCCTCGCCCTTGAGCATGAACAGTGCGCGCTTGCTCTCCTCGACTTCGCGTGCGGCGGAATCACCCTTCATGGCGACGCAGTAGCCGCCGACCTTCGCCAGTGGCAGCAGATATTCCAGCAGGGCGGGCAGCAGCGCGACAGCCCGCGCTACCACCACGTCGTACTGTTCGCGGTGCGCCGGATTCTGCCCGGCGTCCTCGGCGCGGGCGTGCAGCGTCTCGACATTTTGCAGGCCAATCGTATCTGCGACGTGCTGGCAGAAGCTGAGCTTCTTGGCGGTGGAATCAAGCAGGGTGACGCGGATCTGCGGGAAGGCGATCGCCAGCGCCAGCCCTGGCACCCCCGCACCTGTGCCCACATCGATGACTTTATCGCCAGGGTCGAAGCCGATGACCGTCACCAGCGACAGCGCATCCAGGAAGTGCCGCACGCGGATCGCGTCCGGCTCCGTGATGGTCGTCAGGTTGATCTTCTCATTCCAAGCGATGAGTTCGCGCGCATAAATGCTGAACTGATCGGCCTGCTGTGGCGTTAGCTCCAGGTCGAACAGGTCGCGGGCTTCATCGATGAGGGAGCGCATATCGGGTGCGGTCATGCGATCAGGCCGAAGCCAGCGCCGGAGAGCGTATGCCCCCCGGCGCGGCTGTTCGTATCAGGGCAGGTTCAACGGGAAGTTCGGGTTCTTGTACTCGCGCTCGGTGCCCCAGGGGTTCTTCTCAACCTGGAAGTGGCAGCGGTTCTCAAGGAACGGGTTCGCGGTATTGGGGCCGAACTCTTCAAAGCCGTCGCTGATTGGCTCCGCCCATTCAACACGGTAGCCGATGCTGTACTCGCCCGGTGCGAACCAATCGCCAAGCGGGATGGTGTAGAAGACCCAGTAGTTCCCATCCTCGCGCTGGACGATCTCGCTGCGGCGGGCTTCGTCGATGATGTTCTGCGGCGGGTACCATTCGCTGTTGAACCAGAGTTGGTAGCGCGCCTGCCGGATGTGTTCTTCGACCAGTTCCGGCGTCTCAGCGAACCACGACCAGAAGACGGTCAGCTCGTCGGTATCGTACAGCAGGCCCGGCTGACTGCCCGGGAAGGCATCGCACTCAGCGAAGATGAGGCCGAAGGTCTCGCTGCGCTGGCGGTCGAAGAAGGGCTGCAGGCTGGGCCGCGCACCGATCTGCACCAGATTTTCCGGCGGCAGCTCCGCGACGATGTTCGGGTTGATGATGCCGCCGAAGGGCGAGTAGATGCGGGTGACCTGCCCGACCTGATCGCCACCACCAGCGGTGCCGCCATCCTCATCAGCGATGGTCGTATCAACCGGGTCGTAAGTCGGCGTGACGCAGCCGTCCTGCACGTCGTCGACGGTGCTGGTGAAGACGGCGTTCGACGGGCTGCCCTCACGGGCGATGCTCAGGCGGGCGCTGGCGAACTGCCCCAGCGCGAGCACCTGCCCGTTGTTGTAGTTCAGCGTCGGGCTGATCTGATAATCCCCGCTGACGGAGACCTGCTGCAGCGGCGTCAGTGGCTCGCCGCTGGCCCCCAGCTCGCGGAAGATCTGCACGTAGACGTCGAAGCCCGGCTCCATAAAGCCAGTCAGATCAACGACGGCGCTGTTCTCGCAGGCTACGAAGAACCAGTTAATAGTTGAGGCTTCCCCCGGGGCGGCGGTTTCCGTGTCCGTACCGTTGTCTGTATCGGTATCGGTACCGGTCGTATCCTGGGCGATAACCGCGTTACCCAACAGCAGCAAGCCGATAAGCGTCAAAATCCAGTTGCGTTTGTTCACGATGACTCTCCCTATCTGGCAAGAGGCTTATGCCAAATCTTAGCGTAAAATGGGCAGAATGCAGCCCACAATATCTGGCGATTGACCGACGACAGCCCAAAACAGGACGAATTATACCGGTCAGAGGCGCTGCACACCGATGCTACAATAGCCGCGGCCAGCACTGCGAGGGGAAAATTGGACGATCTTGATCGCGACATCGCCGCCTTCTGGGCCTTACTTTTTGAAATAGTGGCCGATTTTGAAAAACGTCTTTCGTCACATATGGCGGCGCATCAACTGACGCCGCCGCAGTTTTACGTTCTGAAGACGCTGATGGAACACGGGGGGCGGCTGCGGATCGGCAGCATCGCCCGCGCTCACCATCTGACCAACGCCACCATGACCGGGCTTGTCAACCGCCTGGAAGTCATGTCGCCGCCGCTGGTGGAGCGTCAGCAGAGCGCGAGCGATCGCCGCAGCGTCGACGTGGTGCTGACGGAAGCGGGCGTCGAGCGCTTCTGGGCGGTGCAGAACAGCCTGATGCAGCAGGCGCGGGTGATCTTCCAGATGGTGCCGCCGGAGGAGCGTAAGGACGCCCTTGCCCGCGTTCATACGTATTTCAGCCTGCTGCGCCAGCAGTTCCCGATGGATGATAACAACGCCTCCTGAGCGCGCCGCTGAGGGTGCAGGGGCACGCGGCCCCTGCCTGTGACGATTGCCGGTGGGTTAGCCCTCTGCGGCTTCTTCTGATTGCGGCATGCAGTAGCGATCGAACCAGTTGACCATCTCTGTCAGGCGGCTGATGCGGTGGTTCGGCTCGCCGCTGCGGCTGAGTTCGTGGCCCTCGCGCGGGTAGCGGAACATCTTGACGGGCGTATCGGTGGCGCGCCGCACCCAGGCGAAGAGCTGCTCGCCCTGCTCGATCGGCACGCGGAAGTCGTTCTCCGAGTGGATGATGAGCAGCGGCGTTTTGATGTTGTGGGCATAGGCCAATGGGCTGTGTTCCCACAGTTTTTCCGGGTCTTCCCACGGCTCCGCGTCGAACTCGGAGCTGATGAGGATCGGAACGTCGCTCGTGCCGTAGAAGCTCGTCAGGTTGTAGACGCCGCGCTGCGACACAGCAGCGGCGAAGCGATCCGTGTGGCCGACGATCCAGGCGGTCATATAGCCGCCGTAGCTGCCGCCCGTGACGGCCATGCGCGTCTCATCGACGTAGCCCTTCTCCAGCAAGGCATCGACGCCGGCCATGATATCGGTCATGGCGACATCGCCCCAGTCCGCGTGCAGCGCCCGCTGAAATGCCTCGCCGTACCCATCGCCGCCGCGCGGGTTGCAGTAGAAGACGGCGTAACCCCGCGCCGCGTGGAGCTGCCACTCGTGCCACATGCTGCGCGCGCTGTCGCTCCACATGACGTGCGGCCCACCGTGGATGTTGAGCGCCAGCGGGACTTTCTGCCCCTCTTCGTAGCCAGCCGGCAGGATATACCAGCCCTGAATTTCCGTACCGGAGGGCGACATGAAACGCATTTCGTGCGTCTCCTGCACAATGACTTCGTCCAGGAACTTCTTGTTGACTTTCGTCAGCACGACCGGCGCGCCGCCAACCGGCTTGTAGCCGAGTTCGCAAGGGTTCCAGGGCGTAGACAGGCTGTAAGCGATGCTGCCATCCGGTGCCACGTCGAAGTTGTTGATGAAGAAGCGGCCTTCATGCACTGGCCTGAAGGCGCGCGCCTCAATATCGACTTCGTAAGCGCAGACGTTCCCCTCACTGCCGATTAGCGTGAACAGCCGACCGTCGGGCGTCCACTCGTAGTTGTAGACGGTGCGGTCGAGTTCTTCACTCAGGACGATTGGATCGCCACCACCCGCCGGGAAGAGCACGAAGCGCGTCAGCGTGTCGGTGATGCTGCTATCCCCGCGTGAGACGGCCAGCCACGCGCCATCCGGCGAGGGCAGCACGCCGTAGTAATTGCGCACGTCATCGGCCAGCCAGCGCGTCTCCTCGCCATCTTCCACTTTGACGGTGTAGATGTTCTGCCAGCGGAACGGCTCGTCGGCGTCGCTGTCCCAGGGGCGGGTCGTGTAGAGCAGGCGGCCATCTGCCGACCACTGCGGCGGTGAGTAGTCGTGGTCGCCGTTGGTCAGGCGGCGCGCTTTGGCGGCGTCACCTTCCAGACCTTCCGCTGTGGGGATGACGTAGATGTGCGCCGTCCGGTCATCGACGTAGGTCGTGCCGCGCCGGTACGGGATGCGCTGCATGGGCATCGGGTCGAAGTAGGCTTTCTTGTCTTCGGCGGCGCGATCCTTACGATACTTGGCCTCGAGTTCGTCGCGTGGCGGTTCTTCCTTCTCGCCGGAATCTTCCTTCTGGCGTTCTTCCGCGTTGACGCTGGCCATGAAGGCGATGTGCGCGCCATCCGGCGACCAGACCGGGCTGGTCGCGCCGTTCTTGTGGCTGGTCAGGGTGCGCGGCTCGCCGCCGGGGGCGTTCACCGGCAGCAGGTAGACCTGAGGCGCGCCGTTACGCGCACTGACGAACGCCAGCGTCTGACCGTCCGGCGACCAGCGCGGCTGGCTGTCCTTGCCGCCCCGCGTCAACTGGACGATGCGGCTGCCATCGGCGGCGGCCAGATAGATATTGCTGGCGTTGCGTTTTTCCATGGCGTTGGGCATCACCTGCACGAACGCGATCCAGCGCCCGTCCGGGCTGAACTGGGGATCGTCTACGTAGGTGATTCTGGTGAGGTCTTCAACGGTGATCTTGCGTTTCTCGGCGCTGGGGACGTCTGGCTGACTCAAAGCGGCCTCTCCTCATATGCGGTTGGCGGATACATGGCCGCAGAGTATAGCGCGTTGCGCGTAAGTCCGCCTAAGTCCGTTCAGAGGTGGGGCGTGCGGGGCGTCAATCAAGCCTCGACCCGGCCCCTCGTCATGGCGAGGTGACCGGGGATGGAGCAAAGCGGCCTAGCCGCGCACCGCCCACTTGGATTCCGCGATGCCGGCCTGGGCATTTTCGTAGCGGGCGAGTGTGAACAGCCAATCCGACAAACGGTTGAGATAATGTTGCGCCCACTCGTTGATCGGCTCGTTTTCCGCCAGCGAGACGACGATGCGCTCCGCCCGGCGGCAGACGGTGCGGGCGACGTGCAGATACGCCGCCGATTTGGTCCCGCCCGGCAGGATGAAGTTGCTGAGCGGCTCCAGCGTATCGGTCATGGCGTCGATGGTCGTCTCCAGCCAGGTGATGTCGTCTTCTGGCATCCGCGTGATCCAATCCGCCCGCGCATCGAGCGGCGTGGCCAGGTCGGAGCCGAGGATGAATAACTGGTTCTGGACTGTTTCCAGCCAGGTATCAGCCTGGGGACTGGGCGTATTGGCGCGGACGACGCCCAGCACGCTGTTGAGTTCGTCAACGGTGCCGTAAGCCTCGACGCGCAGGTGATCCTTACGCACACGCCCACCACTGAATAAGCTGGTGGTGCCATCATCACCGGTGCGGGTATATATCTTCATGTGGGGGATGCTCGCTCACTCTTCGCCGACGTTTGCAGCCGTCTAATTTACATCAACGGGCGGCGCTTGGGCAGGGCCGATAGCGGGCGCGGCAGCGCGATCAGCGGCTGCATGGTTGCTGCCCCTGCGATACAGCCTGCGATGTGATCCTTTTGCGGATCGCGCCCTGTTCTGGCGCGATGAGGCGGCGCGGCGCATGAAAAAAGGGCCGGTATCGCCGGCCCTGGGTGTTTTAACAAAAATGTGATCTGCTCAGCGGTGCGCTCATGGCAGATAATCGCGCAGTTTGCGGCTGCGGCGCGGGTGACGCAGGCGGCGCAGGGCGCGGCCTTCGATCTGGCGGATGCGCTCACGGGTCAGGCCGAACTTCTGGCCGACTTCTTCCAGCGTATAGCTGCGACCATTCTGCAGGCCGAAGCGCAGGCGCAGGATGCGCGCCTCACGCGGGCTGAGCGTCCCTAACATCTCTTCGAGTTTTTCTTTTAACAAATTGGTGTGTGCGGCTTCCGCAGGGGTGGGCGAGGATTCGTTCTCGATGAAGTTGCCCAGTTCGCTGTCTTCATCGTCACCGACGGGGCGCTCCAGGCTGAGCGGCTGCCACGACACCTTGAGCATCCACTGGATTTTGCGCGGTTCCATCTCCATTGCTTCGGCGATTTCTTCGACGCTGGGTTTGCGGCCCAGGTCCTGTTCCATCTCGCGGGCGATGCGATACAGGCGGCGGATGCGATCAGTCATGTGGACGGGCACGCGGATCGTGCGGCCCTGGTCGGCAATGGCGCGGGTGATCGTCTGGCGAATCCACCAGGTCGCATACGTGCTGAAGCGATAGCCGCGACGGTAATCAAATTTTTCTACGGCTTTCATCAGGCCGAGGTTGCCTTCCTGGATCAGATCAAGAAAGGGAACGCCACGCGTAATGTATTTTTTGGCGATGGAAACAACAAGGCGGGTGTTGGCTTTGATGAGGTGCTCGCGGGCGGCGATACCGTCTTCGATCTGGTGACGCCATTCCTGCACGCAGGGATGATCAGGGTAACGATTGAGCTGCTTCTGCGCTTTGCGACCGGCTTCCAGGCGGCGGGCCAGCGCGACTTCTTCGTCGGTATTCAGCAGCGGGACACGGGCCATTTCTTTGAGATACAGGCCGACCGTATCGCTTGAGGCGATCTCCGCCATATCGGCGTCGTAATCGTCATCATCGTCATAGTCGGTGTCGTCGTAGGCATCGTCAAAGTCGAGGTCGTCATCGAGGTCAGCGTCGAGACGCCCATCCGCATAGATGGGGTCGAAGTCGTCGCCTACCGGGTCGAAGGTGTCGTAATCCGCGTCGAACGTACCGTCATAATCACTCAAGATTAACCCCCGTTCCTAAAATCTAGATAGCTAAACTGCTGAGTAGTGATGATGACCTGCCGGGCGCAGACTACGCAGCCCGGCAGTCATGACTACTCGTTGGGATCAAGTAGTTCTTTAAGTTTTGCGAGACGCGGGTCAATCCGATCAACGTCGCAGCGACACGCGTCCGTGTTGCGGTTTGCACCGCACTCCGGACACAGCCCCTTACATCCGGGGCTACACAGACTCTTTGCCGACATCTGGATCAGGGCTTCCGCACGAACGAGCGGCCCCAGGTCGAGGACAGTATCCTGACCAATCCAGAATTCCGACGCCCCGATAGGACGCGGATAGGCGTACAGTTCTTCGATATTGATGGTCAGGTCCTGGTCGAACTCTTCCAGGCAGCGGCTGCACTGGTTGCGCACGCCGACGTGAAGTTCGGCCTGTACCAGAATGCCTTCTTTCGATCGGCTTAGGCGTATGTCACCATGAATGTAATTGACATTCAGGTCGTCAGCGACCCGGACCGGGTCAGGAATATCGAAGCGAGAATCGTGGTTGTTCCCAGGACCATCTGATAACAAAAAACCAACGTTGATCTTCAGGACCCGGTTGCTAAGCATTGGGGTGCTATTAGGTTTCACGATGCTTGCCTTCGGCGCTGGGCAATTTGGCCGACAAGCTTAATCTTTCGCTTATCTAAAGTGGATTATAGGAGAGTTTTTCCAGCGGTGTCAACCTGTCTGGTTAGAATCCTTACGGAATTTAAACGCATTTTTGCACTTGGGCCGCGATGGGCGCATTACGTTCGATGTAACAGCTTTTTAACGAACGAAGTGTTATTCCTATCGCTTAACGTGGCTCGTAAGATACAAAAACCGCCACTGTGCGTGGCGCACAATCGCATGGATAAGTTATGTAGGCATTTTTTACAAATCAGGAATAAATGGATGGGTTACAGCGCAGGTACGGTATTGAGGTGGGCGGAGTAAATAGCATCAGTGTAGCAGCGATGTGGTCTTCCGCGTGAGTGCGATGGATTTACCCGGACACAGTCTCCCTCTATGTCACAACGCCCACCCTCAATATGAGGGTAAGGTGAATGTCAGATTAATGCACCGAAGAATGTCATGGGTCAGGGGTGACATCCCTCCTAAACGGGGCGTAATTATCCTGCTGTTTATAACAAGTACCGTGTCAAAAGTCCGTTCTGGCCCCATTTTTGGGTGGAGTTTATAGGATACGGCGCAGCGTTTCCGGATCAACGTTCGCCCCGCTGATGACGACCACAGTCGGGCGCGCGTCGTCCTGTGATGTGCCTGCCGGTACAACTGCGGGTACAACTGGCGGTATGGTCGGCAGCACGTCATGCAGCAGCGCCGCCACCCCGACCGCCCCGCCACCTTCCACCAGCCAGCCCTGGACGCTCAGCAGCCAGCGCATCGCCGCCGCGATCTGCGCTTCCGTCACCAGCACGATGTCATCGACCAGGGCCTGCACGACCGGGATCGTCACGCTGCCCGGTTCAATATCACCGCTGAGCGCTTCGGCCAGGGTATCCCACTGCTGCGGCAGATCGGTGCCGTAGCGCAGATTGTAGAAGGCGGGCGCTGAATGCGCGTTGACGCCGATGATCTGCGCGGATGGGCACAGCGCGTCGATGGTCAGGGCGATGCCGCCCAGCAGCCCACCACCGCTCAGGCAGACGACGACCCGCCCCACGTCCGGCAGGGCGCGGGCGATCTCCAGGCCGATGGTCCCGGCGCCGGCCATCACCTGCGCATCGTTATAGGCTGAGACATACGTCAGGCCCTCATCGCGGGCGACCCGACGCGCCTCGGCTTCGGTGGTGTCGTAGTTGTCGCCGTAGAGGACGGCCTGCGCGCCATAGCGCCGCACCCCGGCGACCTTCTTCTGCGGCGTGTGCGTCGGCATGTAGATCCGCGCCTGCGCGCCGACGACCTGGGCGGCATAGGCCAGGCCCTGTGCGTGGTTCCCTGATGAGGCGGCGATCAGGCCGCGTGCGCGGGCTTCTTCATCCAGCGACAGGGCCGCATTGAGCGCGCCGCGCAGCTTGAAGGAATGCGTCGGCAGCGTGTTTTCCAGTTTGAGATAGACGTTCGGCCCCAGATCGGGCGCGGGTTCGAGCGGCGTCGGTGAAACGTAAGGCCGGATGCGCGCCTCGGCCCGCACGATATCCGCCAGGCTGATAGGCAGGGATGCGCTCACAGCGTCCTCGCTTAGCGGAATCGCTGGATGTCAGCGGCGGCGTACTGCGCGGTCAGCCAATCGCCGAAGACGCTCTCGGCCAGTAGCGGCAGTCGCTCCGCCTCGATGTCCCGCTCGGCGACTTCCAGCGTCTGGACGATGTGATAGCCGATGCTGGTCGCCACTGGCCCGGCGATCTGCCCTGGCTCAAGGCTGAAGGCGACGCTGGCCAGCCGCCGGTCCATGAGTTCCTCAGCGGTGAACCAGCCCAGGTCGCCGCCCTGATCTCGTGTTGTAACGTCGATGCTGGCCTCTGCCGCCAGCGCTTCGAACGGCTCGCCACTCTGCAGGCGGGCGAGGATGCTGTTGGCGGCGTCTTCCGTCTGGACGACGATATGCCGTGCCCGCACCTGCCGCACCGGATCATTCAACGGGGCCAGCACCGCATCGCGGACGCGCTGCGTCAGCAGGGCCTCCTGCTGGGCGAGGACGAATTCCTCTTCTGTGAAGCCGTTGAGTTCCAGCGAGTTCTGCCAGTCTTCCGCGCTGATGCTGGCGCGCAGTGCCTCGACTTCGTCGCGGGCTTCTTCGTCGGTGACGCTGATATCGAGCGCCGCCGCCGCCTGCCGGATGATCTCCTGCTCAATGAGCGCGTCGAGCACCTGGACGGCCAGTGCATTCGCGTCGGAGGCGGTGGTGTTGCGCTGGCGACGTTCCAGCTCGCGCTGGAACTCGGCATCGTCGATGGGCACGCCGTTCACCAGGGCGACGACGCCTTCCTGCGCTGAGTTTTCAGAACTGCTGGTGTTATCGCTGCCGGATTGCGCGCTGTTATCGGTTGTCTGCGCGCTGTTATCGGTTGTCTGCGCGCTGTTATCGGTTGTCTGCGCGCTGCCGTCTTCGCCGCCACAGGCGGCCAGCAGCATAATGATCATCAGGGCGACGACAGCCGCCAGGGGGTGTGTCTTCAGCGGTTGCAAGTCTGACTCCTGTGCGAGCTCAATGTCAGGTAAGCGCCTATTATGCTATCGTGAGCAGTGCGACGCAACAGGCGGATAAGCGCTATCGGGGTCGCATTTCTGCAACCCGCGATCACAAATCAGCCGATGAAGCCACGGATCGCCTGCACGACCTGCGGCGCATTCGGGCCGAAAACCATTGTGATATGGTGGCCGGCAACGGGGACGTAGGTGCAGTCCCGCAGCAGATCGCGCATTTCCTGCGCGCCGGCTTCGGTCAGGATGGGTGATGAACCGGGCGGGCCTAAGGGCGCTGGCGCGTGGATCAGGAGCGTGGGCAGGGTCAGGCGGGTGATGATCGCGTGCCAGTCCGTCTCGATGATCTTCTCGACTGCCTCCTGTATGTTTTCAGGATGGATGCGCGCCCGCACACCGTCGGGGGCATCTTCCAGATCAGCGCGATAGTAGGCTTCGAGGTCATCCGTCCAGAAGCCGTCGGCATAGTACGGCGACTGCCGAATGGCGCTGATATAGGCATCAGCAGAGGGCAGTATCCTGCCCAGGCGCTCCAGGCTTGGTTTGATCTTGGGCAGCACTTCTGGTCTGGTCGCTTCCAGCCCGGCATCGATCACGACCAGTTGCGTCAGCCGGTCGGCGTGATACGCGCCCATGTACAGGCTCAGCAGCCCGCCGAAGCTGTGGCCGCCCATCACGACTGTTTCCAGGTCGAGCGCGTCCATAAGCCCCAGGATGTCGGCGGCGTGATCGGCCATGTGATAGCCGCTGGCCGGTTTGTCGCTGTCGCCGCGTCCGCGCAGATCAACCAGCACCACGCGCAGATCATCGGCCAGCCCCGCCCGTATCAGGCTGTGGAAGCTGAAGCGGTTGGCGGTCAGGCCATGCGTGAGAATGAGCGTCGTCACGCCCGGTTCGCTGAGGGGCGGGCCGTGGAGTTCACACGCTAGCTGGATGCCGTTTGTCCGCACCATCTGCGCTGTAAAATCGATCATGCTTGTATCTCCTTATATAAAATCAGTTTTGTAAACCTATTTGGTGGGGCGCTGCACCGGCCTTATCGCACGTGTGACCGTGCTCTGCTCCCTTGCGTCAGCGATTCTGTCGTTCGCGCCCATAGCTTACTCATTCTGCAGGGGATGCGCCACTGAACCGTAATGAACCCGTGAGGCGAGACGTCGCAGCGATTGGGACTACAAAAATATCCCAAACTCACGACAATGAATCCTCGATATCCCAATGACCCGGCGCGTGATCAGAGCGCCACAGGCCGCCGCTATGAATCTGACTGAGCGATACGACATCCAACACTTTATTGATACCTTCGCGCTGGGGCATTATGCCCGCGTGCTATCAGCCACCGACGTGCGCAGCGGCCAGCCGGTCGCGTTCAAGGTGATGCGTCCGGAGCATCTGATGGCGGATGGCGAGATGCGCTGGGAGTATCGGGCGTTTGGCAATGAGGCGGAGATCCTGCGCATCCTGGCGGATAGCCCGCATATCGTCCGCCTGCACGACTGTGGCTATGTCGCCACCATCGCGGAAGCGCCGGGCGAAGGCGAAATCGCCACATTCGGGACGGATGTCAGCCGCTTCACCAGTTCCATGCATGATTACGCGCTGCGCGGCTGGCGGCCCTATCTGGCGCTGGAGATGCTGCCGCGTACGAACAACGTCTTCTATCAGATGAAATCTGGCCGCGAGGGCCTGCGCCGTCGCCTGCCGAGTGAAGAGGGCCTGACGCTGGCGCTGCAGTTCGCTAATCTGCTGCGGCTGGCGCATCGTAACAACGTCGTCTACCTCGATCACAAACTGGAGCATCTGTACTGGGATGGTGTGACGCTGCGCATCATCGACTGCAACAGCAGCCAGCGGCTGACCGGCGGCGCAGGCGATGCGCGTCAGTTCGCAACCGACGTGCATAATATGTGTGTGGGCGTGCTCTATCCGATCTTTACAGGCATGTCCCCGCAGCAGACGACGCTGCGCCCACAGCCCGGCTCGCGCGAGGATGTCGAGCAGCGCTACAAGGACATCACCGAGCTGGACTTCGGCATGGTGCCGGAACTCAGCCCGGCGCTGCAGGAGCTGCTGCAATCCGGCGCGGCGCTGGAAATCGCCACGGTGGACGAGTTCGCCCGTGAGCTGGAGTACGTCGCCGCACGCCATGGCCGCGATTTCCCCGGCCACAATACCACCGTCGCCAGCCGTGACGCCCGCGATCAGCTACGCTCCGGCCTCAAACTGCTGCGCGAGGGCGAAGACCAGATACGTCAGGCACGCGACCTGTTCCGTGAGGCGCTCATCCTGGATGGCATCAGCGATGATCTGGAAGCGGAACTGCGGCGGCTTGTGCGCGAGGTCAACGAGATGCTCAATCGCCGCGTGATCCCGTAGCGTGATCCCGTAGCGTGACGCTGTAGCGTGACGCTGTAGCGGCGTTCATCAACCTGCACGACACATCCCGCTGGAGAAGCTGACCATGTCTGATCGTTATCCACAGCCGCAACGCCCCTGGCGCGCGATGCTCCTCGGCGGGGCGGTCGGTCTGGCGGCTGGCGTGGTGATGAGCGCGCTGGCCTACGCTGGCTATCTGGTCGCCCTGCTGACGCTGGCCGACCCGGCGACCAGCCTGCTCCTCGTTAGCATCCTGTTCATGCTGTGCATGGCGCTCGCGCTGGCCGCCGTAGTGACTCCCTTCTTCGGGCTGTATCTGGGCTATAACGATGAACTGCGCGCCGGGCGTTTCGTGCGGCAGATCATCCGGCTGGTCATGACCTGGCTGCTGCTCTACGGGCTTATCCTGGCCGTGGTGACAGTCGCCGCCTGGCTGTTCGGTTAAGAGCTGGTCAAGGCGGCACCCGCGACCTCGTAATCTGCCTGCGACAGGACTAGAATGACCCCATGCCGACGCCATTCTCACATCTGTGGATCGCCCACCGCCTGTTGAACGACCCGGCCCTGCCGGACGCGGCGCGCATGCTGCTGCATGAGGCGCGGCCAGCGTTTCTGCTGGGCAGCGTGATCGCGGACGCCCGGCCCGGCCCAACTGCCGACCGCGAGACGACCCACTTCTACCGCTACGACACGCCCATAAGCGATCATCCCTGGCGGGTGATGATCACACGCTACCCCACCCTGACGCAGCCCGAAGATCGTGCACATTACAGCTTCGTCGCTTCGTATGTGGCACATCTGGCGACCGATGAATTCTGGTCGAAGCAGGTATTGCAGCCGCACTTCTACTATGGCGAGTGGGGCGAGAGCCGCCGCTGGCGCTTCTTCGTGCTGCATCTGCTGCTGATCGCCATGGATGAGCGCGACGCTGCCCGTGTCCCTGAGAGCTACCCGCCGACCATGCGCCGCGCCCAGCCGGAAAACTGGCTGCCCTTCATGAGCGATGGCGTCATCTGTGACTGGCGCAATTTCATCGCGGATCAGCTTGAGGGCGAGAGTCAGACGGTGCCCATCATCGCGGAGCGCATCGCCACCGAAGCCGCCGAGCTGCGCCGCATCCTCGATACGCCGCAGCAGATGCAGGACATGCTCTGGCAGCACATCACGCCCGCCCTGCTGGATGACCTCGAAGCGCAGATGTACGACTTCACGCGGGCGCAGCTCCTCGCATATCTGAATCTGTAGGTTCTGCATCTGTAGGTGTCGGCCACGATGACGTGTACTGGCGAAAGCGGCAGTGCAGGCGGTATGCTTGTGCCGGGCGATCTCGCCCGCTGATTGGTCGTATCGGCACCTTAGGAGCAGAACATGAGCGTTGTTCGTCAGGAAGACGCCCCGCGTAAAGCCCTCGCCCCTGATCGGGCGCTGTATCAGGCGCACACGGAATCGCTGATGATGGCCGTTGTCGATTTCAACGATGGGCCATACGAACAGCCTGATCCGCCGCACCATCACCCTCATGAGCAGGTGAGCTACGTCGCCAGCGGAGAGATCATCTTCGTGCTGGATGGCACGCCGCACCGTATGGAGCCGGGCGACATGATCAGCGTGCCGTCGAACGTGCCACACAGCATCCAGCTCCTGAGCGCGTCCGCCCGCCTGATCGATTGCTTCACGCCGCTGCGCGATGAATTCGTGCGCTGAGTGCGTATAGCCGGCCACAGCAGGCCGCAGCCGCGCCGCACGGGTGGCCAGCCTGTACCGGTCGCGTGGGTGAGCCGCAGCCGACGCGTTGAAATCTTGCGGGTTTCTGATAGAAAATTTGTGCGATTTCAACTGCAACGCATCCCAAAATATGGTATGCTGTATGCGTGGGTCATTGGCGCAAGTGCCCGCTGAGGCGGGTCAGGCCGCGCTGATGAGAGGGATATGCTTGCTCTGATCTGACAGGGCTGTGTGGGTCAGCTCCCACGACAGGCACGAAAACTCCCCCCGACACACAACAGACCGCTAAGCAGGATTCACGTCGCTATGGGCTACGGCAAAGACGACGATTACGATATCGACGACGAATACGAGTACGATGACGACGACGACTACATCGAGTACGATGAGGACGACGATGATGATGAATCATTGTTGGGGCCTTCGTCGGGTGTAGGTCGTATTGGCGCGTCGCGGTCCAGCACGCCGGGTGAATCAAGCGGCATTCGCAGCAATATCCGGCCTTTTGCGGGCAGCGGCGATAGTTCGAGCGGCAATCTGCCGGGTGGCTCCAGCCTTCGGGCGGGGTCCGGCAGCGGCGGGACGTACAGCAGCGGCGGCAGCCGCGATGATCTGCGCGACCGCATGACGCGCGCTACAGATGAAAAACCCAACCCGGCGCGGGATTTTCGCCCGTCGGGTTCTTCCCCATTCAGTTCGCCGGGCAGTGGCTCATCGGGCAGTGGCTCATCGAGTAGCAGCTCGTCGGGCAGTGGGTCCTCGTCACCCTTCAACCGACCATCTGGCAGCAGCTCGACCAGTAGTACGGGCAGTCGCTCGGCGTTTACTGGCGGCAGCTCAGGCAGTTCGAGCAGCACGGGCAGTCGCGCGCCGTTCACGGGCGGCAGCTCTGGCAGTTCCAGTAGTTCGAGCAGCACGGGCAGTCGCTCGGCATTTACTGGCGGCAGCTCTGGCGGTTCCAGTAGTTCGAGCAGCACGGGCAGCAGCTCGGCGTTCACTGGCGGCTCGCGCAGTGACGATAAGGGCGACAAGGGCAAAGACGACAAAGGCAAAGACGAAGGCAAAGGCGGTGGCCTCTTCAGTCGCTTCGGCGGTGGCGGCAAGTCGGATGACAAGTCCGGCGATAAGGGCAGCCGTCCCAGCAGCGCCGGCAAAGGCGACGACAAAGGCGAAAAGAAATCACCGCTGGGCAGCCTGGGTGGTCGCCTGGGAATGGGTGGTAAGAGCGACAGCGACGACAAAGGTCGCGCTGCAGCCGCCAGCAAGAGCACCGATGCCGACAAAGGCGGCAGATTCAGTGGCCTGACGAGCCGAATCCCGGGTGTCGGCGGTAAATCCGCCGATAAATCCGCCGGATCACCCGGCGCGCGCCCGGAGAAACCCGCCAGCAAGGATGGCGGCGGCAGCGGCGCAGCAGCGGCCATCGGCGGCGTGCTGGGCGGCATTGGCAGCCGTTTCCGGGGTGGCGGCAAAGACGACAGCAAAGCCAGCGGCAGCGCGGGGCGTCCGGGTGCGCCGGGCAGCTCACCGGGCGCTGGCGCGGGCAGTCGCCCCGGCAGCGGACCGGGCGGCGGACCAGGCAGCAGCCCGAGTGGCAGTGCGAGCGGTACACCGGGTCGCAGTGGCGGCTTTGGCAGTCTCGGTGGGCGTGGGAACGCCCCAGGCGGCGCAAGTGATGCCGTCAGCGCGGGCGCGACCAGTGCCAGCACCGCCTCAGCCGGGACCGCCAAGCAGGGGGCTTCGCCCTTTGGCCAGCGACGCAGCGGCGGCGCACAGGCCGCACCCCGCGAAGGTGGCGGCGGTGGTATCGGCGGGATGTTCGGGCGGTTGCTCGGGCGCGGGGATGCCCAGAGCGGCCAGCAGCGCCAGCGTCAGCAGCGACCGAACCGCATCCCCACGACGGCCAGTGCTCCTGAAGATGGCCTGACGCTCGATAACTGGCTGGACATCCTGGGTGTCGGGCTGGTCTTTGGCGCGCTGGTGCTGTTCTTCAGCGCCATCAGCAACGAGCAGGCCGCCATCAGCGGCGTGCTGGAACTCATCAGCGATCTGTTCGGGCGGGGCGCGCTGGCTGTGCCGATCACTATGTTCGCTATCGGCATGTGGCTGATTGTGCGGCACTTCGGCGACGAAGCGCCCAAGATCGACCCGATCCGCGTGGCCGGTATCATCCTGGGCTTCATCGCCCTGCTGATCACGCTGCAATATCTGGATACCTTCAGCTATACGAACGTCACCAACGCCGACGGCTCGCCCAACTTCACCCTGCTGGAAGCGCGCTTGCAGCGCTCGTGGGACGTGGACCACACCGGGGGCGGCTGGATCGGCGTGACGCTGTATCTATGGCTGGTGCTCAACTTCACGGAGATTGGCGGTTTCTTCCTGCTGATCTTCATGTTCGTCATCGCCGGTATGCTGACGACGCGCCTGACGCTGAGCGATATTCTGCGCAGTACGGCGGGTTTCGGCCTGACGGTGCGCGAGAGCCTGCGTCAGCGGGCGGATGTCCAGCGGGCGAAACGCCTCGAAGCGCAGCAGCGCGCCGCGCTGGAAGCGCGTCAGCCGAATATCACCGTCAGCGAGCCGGAGAAGGGCGCACTGCCGACAGGTGCCGCCGCTGCACTGCCGGAGGGCAGCACCCGCGCCAACGATCTGTTCGGCGGGCGCGATATTCGCTTCAACATGGGCGGCCAGAGCGCCGACCTGCAGCCTGTCGCCGGTCAGCCGATGGCTGGGCCGGGGGCGGGTCAGGTGCCGCCGCCGATGCCCGTGCCGAAATCCGGCGGGATACTTGGTCGTTTGCTGCGCAAGGATAACGCTGGCAGCGGTCAGAATGGGCAGCAGGCGCTGCCACAGCAGCCGATGCCCCAGCCGATGCAGCCCGCCGCGCAGCAGGCAGGCACTCAGCCGGGCTACCAGCAGGATTACCAGACCGGTTATCAACCAGGATATCAGCAGCAGGTCAGCGGCCTGAGTGGGGCGCAGCCGTCCAGCGGCGCGGCACCCATCCCGCCCGGTGCGGGCAGCGCGTCGCCGACCCCGCTATCGCCGCTCGCCATGACGCCGGATGCAAACGGCACAGCGGCCAGTATGCCAGCAGCCAGTATGCCAGCGGCCAACACGCCATTGAACCCGCCGCCGGGCCAGGGCGCGCTGAACCCGCCGCCGGGTCAGGGCGCGCTGTATCCGCCGCCCGGTCAGGGCGCGCTGAACCCGCCACCCGGCGAGGGGACGCCGCTGTATCCGCCGCCGGGCCAGGGTGCAGGCGCACCACCCGCCGATGATGTCGGGCCGTTCGCTGACCGCGACCCGGAAGAGCAGCGCCGCGACCGCCTCAACGCGATCCGCATGGGGCGCAGTAACGTGACGCCACCGGGAGCCGTCCAGCGGCCACCAGTCGATATGATGCCGCCCGCAGGTCAGACGCCTGCAGGCCAGCAGCCAACAGGGCAGCAGCCAGCCGCGCCGTCGAAACCGAGCTATAGCGCGTTCGGCAAGCCGGACGATATTCCGACACATCCGAGCGAGAAGCTGCCTTTCGTCGGGCAGAACGGCCAGGCGACGCCGCCATCGCGCCTGCCCAGCGCCCAACCTTCGGCGCAGGAGGCACAGCAGCCGCAGCAGCAGCGCCTCAATGTGGAGCCAGTCATCAATCGACCGCAGCCGGTCAGCAGCCCGGTCGTCAATCAGACGCGCCTGCAGCGCGCGTCATGGCGACTGCCTGATTCTCGCACGCTGCTGTCATCCGGCAGCGAGCAGGAGTTCGACCGCGAGCACCTGCTGCGTCAGGCGCGCATCATTGAGGAGACGCTGGAGAGCTTTGGCGCGCCCGGTCGCGTGGTGGAAGTCAACACCGGCCCGGTGATTACGCAGTTCGGCGTGGAGCCGGATTACATCAGCAGCCGTGGCGGCAAGAAGCAGCGCGTCAAGGTATCCGCGATTGCCGCACTCGATAAAGATTTGCAGCTCGCCCTGGGTGCGCGCTCGATCCGTGTGGAAGCGCCCGTGCCCGGTAAGGGCTATGTCGGCGTGGAAGTGCCGAACGAAGAGAGTTCGCTGGTGAGTTTGCGCGACGTCATGGAAAGCGACGCGTTCCGCAAGATCAAGTCGCCGCTGGCGATCGCCCTGGGGCAGAGCGTCTCCGGCGCGCCGGTCGCCGCCGACCTGACGGCCATGCCTCACCTGCTCATCGCCGGTACGACGGGTTCTGGTAAATCAGTCTGTGTGAACAGCGTTATTGCGAGTCTGATGATCCGCAGCGACCCGGAGACAGTCAAGTTTATCATGGTAGATCCAAAGCGCGTCGAGCTGACCGGCTACAACGGCGTGCCACATCTGGTCGCCCCGGTCGTGGTCGAGCTGGAACGCATCGTCGGCGTGCTGAAGTGGGTCACCCGCGAGATGGACGAGCGTTACAGGAAGTTCAGCGAGAGCGGCTCGCGCAATATCGTGGATTACAACAAACACCGTGATCCCGAAACCGTCGAGAAGATGCCTTACATCGTCGTCATCATCGACGAGCTGGCCGACCTGATGATGCTCGCCCCGGAAGAGACGGAGCGCACCATCACGCGTATTGCGGCGCTGGCACGTGCGACGGGTATTCACCTGGTCATTGCCACGCAGCGCCCGTCGGTGGATGTCGTCACTGGTCTGATTAAGGCCAACTTCCCGGCGCGTATCGCGTTCGCAGTGGCGGGCGGCGTCGACAGCCGCGTCATCCTCGATCAGCCCGGCGCGGAACGTCTGCTGGGTAAGGGTGACATGCTCTATATGAGCGGTGACAGCCCGGCCCCGCTGCGTCTGCAGGGTGTGTACGTCAGCGATCTGGAGATCGGCAATATCGTGCGCTACTGGAAGATGCAGGCCGTCAACCAGCCGACGCCTACACCGATCACCATCAGCAGCGGTGTCAAGCCGGATACGACCACGCATGAAGTCCGCCCGCGCGGCGACCGCGTCAAGCAGCAGGCGTTCTGGGATGCCTCCGCCCCGGCGGAAGCGCCACCAGCGCGGCCCTATCGGGATGCGACGACCAACTTCCCACTGCCGGAAGACTTCGGCGATGGCGACGTTGATCTGGATGACAACGCGCTCACGGGCGATACGGACGAAGACGACGAAATGTACGAGCAGGCCGTTGAACTGGTCCGCCGCCTGAACAAAGCCAGCGTCAGCCTGCTACAGCGTCGCCTGCGGATCGGCTATACGCGGGCGGCCCGCCTCATCGACGTGATGGAGGCGCGCGGCGTCGTCGGCCCGGCGAAAGAGGGCAGCAGCAAACCGCGCGACGTACTTCCGCTCAAGAGCGGCTAGACCGCGCAATCAGCAAGCGAGCAACGCGATCAGAAGGGCGGCCAGAGAGTCGCCCTTTTGTGTCTGGGGCCGCGAGTACAGGGCGCTCAAGCTCGCATTATGTATCGATTGCGATACGTCACGGCGGGTTGCGTGTTATCTCGGATGGTCGGCGGCGGGGAAGATGCATTCGGTATATCATAGCCACTGACCTGTGAGCTGACCCACAACACACTTTGAGTCGCTATGGAACCGATCGAAATACTGCGCCTGAATTTGCTGTCACCGATGGTCCTGGCCTTCCAACTGGGGGTGCTGGCCACGGTGATGAAGAGCGATCTGAAAATTCCTGAGGCAATATCCAGCATCATCACGCTGTATCTGCTGTTTGCTATCGGGCTGAAGGGCGGCTTCGACCTTTCGACAGCGCCGCTGGATGCCTTCTGGGGGGCGGCGGCAGTAGCCGTCCTCATGGGGCTGATCATCGTCAGTGTGAGCTACGGCCTGATGCGGCGCGTGGCTCGCTTCGACCGGGCGAATGCCGTCTCGATCGCCATCCATTACGGGGGTGTATCGGCGGTGACGCTGAGTGCGGCGGTGGCCTTCTTGCAGGAAATCGGCCAGCCCTTAGAGGGCTTCATGCCGGCGATGTACGTCATCATGGAGCTGCCCGCCATTATGCTGGCGCTGGTGATCCTCGGTGCGCGCCATGCGGAAGAACGTCAGCCGCTGCGCGAGGTGATCGTCAACGCGCTGAGCGGCAAGAGCGCGCTGCTGCTGGGCGGCGGCATCATCATCGGGGCGGTATCCGGTGTGGAGGGCAAGGCGATCGTCGCGCCCTTCTTCGTGGATATGTTCCCCGGCATTCTGACGCTGTTCTTCCTGGAGATGGGTATGCTGGTCGCGCATCGCATCAGCGATATCCGGCGGACCGGGCTGCCGCTGGCGATTTTCGCGCTGTTGATGCCGATAGCTGCCGGGTCGCTGGCGATTGCGCTGTCAACGCTGGTCGGGCTGTCGGTCGGTGGCGCGATGGTCATGGGCACGCTGGCGGCCAGTGCTTCGTTCATCACAGCGCCAGCGGTCGTACAGACCAACATCCCGGATGCCAACCCGGGCCTGCCGCTAACAGTAGCGATGGCCATTACCCTGCCGTTCAATCTGGTACTGGGGTTGCCCCTCTTCCTGGAGCTGGCGCGGCTGCTATCGACGCTGACGACGTCCTGAGGCGGCGTCATCCGGCTATCGTCGCCATCCGCGATTATGGCAGGGCGTGCGGAAAGCGTCGGCGGGGGTGGTTATTCAGCGCTATCTCTGCGGCGGGTGATGCAGGCGTCTGATGAAGTAGACGCCGCTGAGGGGACGACCGCCCGGCAGCGGGTAAAGTGCCGGATGTACGGCGAAGCCCAGGCTGAGCTTGAGCGCGTAGTTGGCGTCTTTATCGGCTGAGGACCACGAGCGCAACTGGTAGCAGCCCTGCCCCTGTGCGACGGTCATCGCGTGCTGTTGCAGGGCGCGACCATATCCCCGCCGCTGATAGTCTTCTTCGACGGCGAAGGACTGCACGAACGCTTCATAGAGCAGCTCGCCATCCAGCGTCAGCGGCAGTTCATCGCCGGAGGTCAGGTCGCTGGCGGGGATGATGAGCGGCTGCCTGCGGATCGCAATATGCCCGATGACATCCGCGCCATTGGTGACGCCCAGGTAAGTGCAATCGGGTTTAGGCTGGCCGTCTTTGAGGGCGCTGCTGAACATCTTCACCCGTCGCAGGTGATCCAGATAGGCGGGCCACTGCGCGTCATTCGCGGTATAGTGGCTGACGGTTTCGACGTTCATGTATATACTCCTGTCTGGTGATGCCGGTTCATCAGAGTTCACAGGCGGTCATGCGCTGCGATGCTGCCCAGGCGCGAATTAGATAATGGACACCGGGACAAGTCAACGTTTGCAATATCTGCCGAGAAAACGCGCCTATACAATGAGATGGATGATTGCGCGCTGCAGAGGGGCGCGTTTTCGATCTTGCGGCCAGCGCGGCTGCTGTGCCGCCCAACACAGGTAACCTCATGAAGAATCATAGCATTGTCGCCCGGGACCTTACCGATGCCTATGGTGATCTGCCTGCGCTATGCGTGATCGCCTGCGAAGTCACCTGAGAAGCGGCTGCCTGTTGGCGGCCCTTTTGCTTTTGCGCTGGGGCATCTGCGCTGGTTGGCGTCCAGCAATAACCTGAGGTATGCTCATCGCGGCATCGTATGAACAAACAGGAAAATGATTATGCTGAACCTGAGAGCGCGTTGGGGTATTCTGATCCCCCTGGCACTGCTGATCTCACTGGGCGCGCTGACGACGGCTGCACAGGAGTCAAACGTCATCCGCTACGACCTGGGCGAGACGATCATCGTGCAGGAGCGCTTCGCGGAGGATTCCCGGTTTCGCAATATGCCGGTGCTGCTGCAGGGCGTGCTGGCGCTGCCAGAAGGCGAAGGGCCTTTCCCGGTGGCGCTGATCCTGCACGGCTCGTATGTGTTTTGTACGGCACCACTCATTAATGATGTCGATCCCTACCCCTGCCCACCGGAGAACGACCTGCGGCAGTATGAGGGCTTCAGCTATCTGGCGGAGGCGCTGGCGGCGCGCGGTTATATCGCCATCGTGCCGGACTACGCGTCGGAGTTCACCAACGGCTTCGGCGAAGGGGTGACGGGTGAGCGCTTTATACAGATCGTCAACGCGCACCTGGAGGCACTGGCCGCCGGTGAGGGCTTCGGCGCAGATCTCGGCGACCGGGCTGATCTGTCGCGGCTGGCGGTGGTCGGTCACTCGCGCGGGGGCGGCTACGGCCTGCTGTATGCGACCAGCCCGGAGGCCGCTTACGCAGTCGATGCGCTGGCGATGATCATGCCTGCGCCTATCGTGGTGGATTTTGTCATACCGGAGACGCTACCGGTGGCGCTGGTGATCGGCACATGTGATGGTGATGTCGGCACAGTTTCGCCGCTGGAGTTCGCAAAGCAGTTGCCGCCGCTGCGCCCGGCGCTGACGGCGATCTTCACGCTGGCGAACGGCACCCACAACGCGAGCAGCACACAGCTCCGCCCCGATCCAATAGAAGTTTGCGAGGCGAGCGACATTCTTGATCCAGAAGCGCAGCGCGAGCTGCTGATGCAGTTCGTGCCGGATTTCTTCGATATGGGGCTGGCGTATGGGACGACGCTCGCCGGCGAGTAAAGCGTTCCGCCTGCTCTGCCTGACTTATAACACTGGGGATCAGCCAGCGCGGGCCCGGTCACTGGAGGTACTCGCTCCACGCGATCAGTGAGCGTTTTGTGTCTGACGGGTGTTTTGTCACAGGGGCGGCCAGTGCGGCTGCCCCTGTGTCGCGTGTGCCTGATGCCGATCGCGGTGCGTGCTGTTGGTGCTCAGTTGGTGAGCGCATCCGCCAGGTAATGATAGAAGTGGATGGCCGTATCGACGTTCTTGTGGAAGTAATCCAGCAGCAGGTGTTCATTCGGCGCATGGACGAGGCTGCCGGTTCCGAAGCCCATAAAGGTGATGGGCAGTTTCATCTCGCTCTGGAACATGCCCACGATCGGGATGGAGCCGCCCGTCCGCGTGAAGTCGATCGCCTTGCCCCAGCCCGCCTGATAGGCGCGGTTGAGCGCATCAATGACCGGGCCGTCCCGCAGTAGCAGCGCTGGCCAGCCCGCCTGCTTGCCGATTTTTATCTGAACGTTGACGGTATCGCTGGCGAAACGCATCACATGGGCTTCCAGCTTTTTGGCGATATGCGCCGGGTCCTGACCTGGAGCCAGCCGCATCGTGATTTTGAAACCGGCCTGTGAGGGGATGATGGTCTTCACGCCGTCGCCCTGATAGCCACCGTAAACGCCGTTGACGTCCAGGCTGGTGCGGGCGGTCATGCGCTCCACGAAGTTATACTCCGGCTCACCCCAGACCTTGAAGTCGCCCATTGTCTGCTGAATAGCTTCGATCGTCTTCGCCTCGTCTGCGTCGAACTTCTGGCGCTCGTCTTCCGTCAGCGGGATGACGCCGTCATACGCGCCGGGGACGAGGATGCGTCCCTGCTCATCATGGAACGAGGCGATGATCTTCGCGGCCATGTGAATCGGATTGTGCACCACGCCACCGCCCAGGCCGGAGTGAAAGTCATGCCTGGGGCCAGTGACGGTCACGTCGGCGGCGATGATCCCGCGCAGCGCGTAAGAGATCTGCGGCTCCGGCGGCATGCAGCCCCCGTCGCTGACGACCAGCAGGTCCGCGCTCAGGCGATCCAGGTTCGCCTTGATGAACGGCTCCATACTGGGTGAGCCGCATTCTTCCTCACCCTCGAAGAACACCTTGATGTTGACCGGGAGTGTGCCGGTCGCGTTCAGGATAGATTCAAAGGCGATCAGATTGCCCCACACGCCGGACTTATCATCGACGCTGCCGCGTGCGTACAGCTTGCCGTCGCGCAGTTCCGGCTCGAAGGGTGGTGATTGCCACAGGTCCAGAGGATCGACGGGCTGCACGTCATAGTGGGCGTAGACGATGATGGTGGGCTTGTCGTCGCCCGCTTTGAGCCACTCGCCGTAGACGACCGGAAGGCCATCTGTGGGGATGGTCTCGCAGTTGTCGAAGCCGAGGCGTTCCAGTTCCGCAACGACCCAGTCGGCGGCGCGCTGGACCTCGTGCGCGTAAGCGGCGTCGGTGCTGATGGATGGAATGCGCAGGAACTCATGGAACTTCTGCAGATGGCGTTCCTGATTGGTGTGTGCATAGTCGATCGATTGGGCGATGGGTTTTTCGGTCATGATGACTCTCCGGGCGGTGACGCAAAATCCAGCAAGAATGTTATTTTGGGCGCGGGGCCTGCGAATGCCTCTAGATGATACTGTCAAATGCCCCCTGGCGAAACGTCCACGACGTGCCACTGGCACACGAATAACGCGCCGCGTGTGTCGTTCTATTGTGTCGTTCTATAATGTTGGCATCGGTGGGCTGCTGTCGCTGCCTCTGGTGATCGGGGGCTGGCTGACGTATACGCGCACCCACAACCCACAGCCATCTTCCGGTGTGATGGTCGTCTTTCTGGTCGCGCAGATCATCGCCTGATACAGCCTGATTTAAAGAGTGGCATCTCATCGCAGTGTATGGCTGCTTCTCAGGCGCAGTGATTTCTCCGTTTGACCTATCTCGAATTCATACAGATGTACCATGCTGTCCTCTCAGGGGTGGGTTAGGCTCATAGGACATCGCCTGACATGCGCTGTCTTAAGCGTATGCGGCTGATGCCTTGCACCGGCCCATGCACCTCTCACGATCTTCCTGAGAAGTGCCCACCAGAAAGGAACATCATGGATCAAGAACGGTCAGGCTACATCAGGTTTGGGGCGATGATCCTTACATCAACGATTGTGATGTACGGGCTGATGTACCTCAACACGTATGAGCTTTCGCACGTGCTGTTCAGTGAAACGCGCGTCTATATGGCGTTCATCATGGGCGCGGTGATGGCCGTCATCATGCTGAGTTTCATGTGGGGCATGTACAGCAACACCCGCGTGAACATCGGCATTTATGTTGTGAGTGCGGTCATCTTCCTGGTTGCGCTGTTTCTCTTGCGCAGCCAGACGCTCGTGCAGGAGGTGTCTTACATGCGGGCGATGATCCCGCACCATTCGATCGCCGTCCTGACGAGCGAGCGCGCCGAAATTACGGATTTGCGCGTGCGCGAACTGGCTGATGAGATCCTCCTGACCCAACTGCGCGAGATCGAAATGATGAACTGGCTGATCGAGGATATCACGGAAAACGGCGTCGTTGAGACGCAGGCGCAGGCAGAAGAACGGCCAGTGCCCGAGTTCGAGGTATCGCTGCCAGAGGGCGGCTGATCGTATCGCCTGACTCGGTTTGCGTGAGTCCATCGCGGGCCGGCTGGTGACCATCTGGCCTATGTGTCTTCCCACCATCTGGGCCAGCGATGTCCTCCTGTGCGGTGATATGCTACTTCTCAACCCGTTTTGCGGGTCTCATGATTGATAAGTAGCAGCGTTCGCCTGAGCGAAGGCGGCTGTAAAGTGCGGCCACGTCGCGGGGGGCGCTTTCCTGGTTTATGAAGAATCTACGTTATGTCGATACGGATGCGCCCGGCTACACCCGCAAAAAATGGGGGCGTGGCTTCACGTATCGGGATCAGGCGGGCAACACGATCCGTGATGAGAACCTGCGCAGCTGGATCGAATCCATCGTGATACCGCCTGCCTGGACGGATGTATGGATCAGCCCTTACAAGAACGGGCATATCCTGGCGACCGGGCGGGACGACAGAGGACGCAAGCAGTATCGCTATCATCCCAAATGGCGGCAACTCCGCGAGCAGAAGAAGTTTGACCACCTGCGCGAATTCGGCGAGCACCTGCCCACCATCCGTGAAGTCACGGATCAGCACCTGCGCCAGCGCAGAGTCTCGCGGGAGCGTGTACTGGCGGCGGTCGTGCGTCTGCTGGAGAGCACGTTAATCCGGATCGGCAACGAGGAATACACCCAGAAAAATGGATCCTACGGTTTAACCACGCTGACGGATGATCACGCGGAGATTGAGGGCAGCAGGGTCAGTTTTGAGTTTGTCGGCAAGAGTGGCAAAGCGCACAGCGTCACCCTGCGCGACCCGCGCCTGGCGCGGATCGTCAAGCGGTGTCAGGAGATCCCGGGTTATGAACTGTTTCAGTACTATGACGAGGATGGTGAACGGCGCGTGGTGGATTCGGCTGATGTCAACACGTATCTGCAAAATATTACCGGCAAACCGCTGACGGCGAAGGTGTTCCGCACCTGGGGCGGCTCGACGATGGCGATTCAGTATCTGTGCGAACAGTGCGCGGAGACAATCGATGATGCCGCCGCGCGGGAGTGCGTTACACATGTGGCGGCGGCACTCGGCAACACGAAGGCAGTCAGCCGCAAATTCTATATTCATCCCATCATTCTGGATGCGTACCAGGACGGCAGCCTGATTGCGATCTATGAGACGTTTCAGGGATTGCCTGCTGCGGCGCATGATCTGACGCCGGAGGAACGCACGCTGATGCGTCTGATCGAACTGAGCGACGGTAAGGCTTAGGTTTACGAGGTCATTGGATGATTGTTAACTCTTTAAAGAACGGCTGGGAGATCATCTATCAGCGCTCGCATGCCAACCTGGCCGCGATACTGGTCGCGGCATGGCGCACTGCGGATCACGTCCCGCGCTGGACGGAACTGATCATCGCCACGGCTCAGCATGATGACCAGGAAATGTTCTGGTCGGATTCCAACCATTTAACGGACATCGGCGCACCGCTGGATTTCACGCAGGGCGAACTGAACCTGCGTCAGATGCAGGCGAAGCTGGTAATCGATAACGCCTACCGTCAGGGCCTGTGGATCGCCCTGCTGATCTCCCGGCACAATAGCTTTCTGTATGAGCCGATGCGCGGCGAAGACAGCAGGCTGGATGCGTTTCTGGATACACAACGAGAGAATCAGAAGCGCTGGCGCAGGCATCTGGGCTATAAACAGGCGCAGGTCGAAGAAGCCTATACGTTTCTGCGGTGGGCAGATCGGATGTCGTTGATCCTGTGCCGCCGAGAACTGCCGGAGCGTCAGCGAGAGCTGGACGTTGCGCCGGACAAGAACGGCGAGATGATCCGCGTGATGCAGCGCGAAGATGGCACGCTCCGGGTGACGCCCTGGATATTCGAGAATGATGAACTGGTCGTCTCTGTCGAGGTGCGCCGCCTGCGTCAGTTGAAGTTCGAGAGCGAAGCCGCGCTGGAAGAAGCGCTGAGCAACGCCAGAATTGAAATGCGGGAGTGGTGCTTCAGGAAATGATCCTCCTGAAGTTGTGCCCTCTCATCGACAATGACCATGTGAATATAACAATCCCCTGACGAACAGGGGATTGTAAACCCGGCTCAGGGTTTTCGATGCCTGCTCAGGCATGCGTCACCGTTAACTGCTGCTTGGCGCTCCCTATGCGGGAGCGCAGCGCGAGCGCAGGCAGTTATGAATCCACAGCGGGCATCTCAATCACGTAAGCGACATCAGCGACGTTTTCTTCAAGGTCGATATCGGGCAGGGTTGCCGGTACGCCAATGGCACCGCCAATGCCCGCAGCGACAGCGCCTACAATCATCGCCACTGCGATCCCTGCTGCCAGTTTGGCGAAAGTCTCGGTAGTGGCCTGGGCGGCTTCGCGGGCCTGGTCCTCTGCTTCGCGCAGACGGGCCTCCGCCTCGCGCTGCAACTCAGCAACCCTGGCCTGAGCCTCCTCGTAAACTTCCTTAGCACGCGCTTCGGCCTGCTGCCGGAAGCTCTCCGCCCGTTCGCGAGCGACGTCGCGCGCCTGACTGGTCTGTTCCTTCGCTTTGTTGAACTGCTCTTCCCATTTGGCGACGCGCTCTGTGGCTTCTTGTTCTGACATGTTGGCGCGCTCCGTCAGCAGGGCCACAAGCGATTGACGATCAACGTCGCTGGCGATATCCTGGCCGCGCCGCAGCACCCGCTGAAGCGTGATCTTCAGGATGTCGTCGGCACGATCGGGATGGCGGATCGCCTGTCTGACGCCTGTTTCTACGGCGTCAGCGGCGGCAGCAGCCTGTTGGCGCACGCGCTCCGGGTCTTGCCCGGCATCGCGCATGAGCTGCTCCGCTTCGAGTCGGATTTCCTCTGCGGATAAATCCTGATAGTGCAGCGCGTTCTGCACATCGGGTGAGTTCTCGATGGCGGTATCGGTCATGTTGGAGATGCCGCTGCCGGCCATCTGTGCGGAGCGCTGCACGCCATCCGCCAGGACGGAGAGCGTCTGCGCTGTCAGGGTGCCCGCGCCGCTGGCCACATTACCAGCCGTCGCAAGCGTCCCCCGGGCGAGCTGCCCCGCGCCGGTCGCCAGCGATCCGGTCAGGTTCAGCCCAGCGCTGATGAGGCTCGACAGGCCGTTCATGAGCCGGCCCATGCCCATCGTCACCAGCAGTGACGTGATGACGCCGGTCAGTGCCCAGACCATGATGCCATGCAGCAGACCGTCGACCACCTCAGGAATGCCGGCGAAATATGCCGCGATCCATCCGCCGATGAACAGCGCAACCAGGTTCGTGATGCCCACCCAGACGAGGCTGCCAGTGGCGATATCCTGCGCATCAGCGGAGTCTCTGCCGCGCTCCGGGTTGATCTGTGCCAGACCCACGGCGATGCCCACGAGGTTGAAGACGAACATCAGAATAAGGCTGACGAGCGTCCCGGCGATGACTGCGCCCCAGGACAGACGTTCCAGGGCGGATGGCAGCAGTGCGAGATCAGGCCCGTCCTGCACGAGGGTGCTGCTTGCCTGGGGTGCGGCTGCTGGCTGAATCAGCCAGGCGACGGCCAATACCGTGCCGACGATCGCAGCCGCCAGGCACGAAAAAACAAGAAATCGTACTAGAGGTCGTTTCATTATAGTTCTCCGAATAGCTCTCCGACTGGCTCTTTTATGCTTGGATGGCGATGCTGACGTTATCCAGCATAGCACCCTCGATGATCGTTTCACTGGGGCAGTCGGTGGAAAGCAAATAGGTCAATTGGGTCACTCCTGGTCGTTATGCAGCCGATATGCTGGTTAAGCAGGCCCATTCTGTCGTCCTGGTGACGCCTATCGGGCCAGGCACAACAAAATGCTGGATGTTGTAAAGGTGGTTTTAAAACGATGGCACAACATGCATTCAAGATGGGTTATGCGATTTCCAGTGAGGAGCATCTGCCGAATGACATTGTGCGGCATGCACGACGTGCGGAAGAAATCGGCTTTACGTTCAGCCTGATTTCGGATCATTTCCATCCATGGACTGATGAGCAGGGGCAAAGTCCCTTTGTCTGGACGGTGCTGGGGGCAATCGCCCATAACACGACACATCTGCAGATCGGCACCGGCGTGACGTGCCCGACCATACGCACCCATCCGGCCATCATTGCCCACGCGGCGGCGACCGTCGCTGCGATGATGCCGGGCCGCTTCTTCCTGGGCGTCGGCACGGGCGAAAACCTGAACGAGCACATTTTCGGCGATCGCTGGCCGGCCTACAGCGTCCGGCAGGAAATGCTTGAGGAAGCCATTCACATCATCCGCCTGCTGTGGCAGGGCGACCTGAAGACGCATCACGGCAAGCACTATACCGTCGAAAACGCCCGTATCTACACGCTGCCCGATACGCCGCCGCCGATTATGGTCGCCGCCTCAGGCGACGAATCCGGCAGGATGGCGGGCGAGCTGGGAGATGGCCTGATCAGTACCGCGCCAAACCCTGAAGTCGTCAAGGTGTTTGAGCAGCATGGCAGTAAATCCCGCCCCAGATACGGCAAAGTCACCGTCTGTTGGGCGCAGACGGAAGAAGAAGCCCGCAGGACGGCACATCGCGTCTGGCCGACGGCGGCGCTGCAGGGTGGGCTGTCGCAGGAGCTGCCGCTCCCCCGGCATTTTGAGGCGGCCGCACGCACCGTGAGCGAAGACGATATCGCAGAATACATCGTCTGCGGTAATGACCCCGATGCGTATCTCGCCAAAATCCACGAATTCGCGGATGCGGGCTATGATCACATCTATTTGCATCAGGTCGGCCCGGATCAGGAAGGTTTCTTCCGGTTCTATCAGAAGCAACTGCAGCCCGCTTTATCTGAACACGTGCGCGCGTAAGCGAAGACGCCTTCGGCGGCTGCGCTATTTGTGCTCCCTCGACTGCACGATCTCGATGACGTGATTCATGATGGCACCCATCATGATCACGGCGGCGCAGCGTTTCCGAGCGAGGAATGATCGCGTGCCAGGGCGATCACTATGCCAGAGTGCGGGCGGCGCATTAACGCTGCGGGGCGTCCGCCGCCCGCGCCAGATTGAGCGCCAGCAGCCGCCGCAGTCAGAGGATTTTTCACGGCAAAGTCTTGGGCTTTTGTGTATTGACTCTTCGAAACGAAACGTGGTAACGCGTTACTCTGCTAAAATGATATATGCTATAATCCCAGAAACATGCCAGCTGAAACAGTGACTATTTTCTATTCAATGATCTGCAAATTCTGCCAATCTACCAAATGCCAAATCAAATACGGTAAGAGCCGAACCGGTTTGCAACGCTATAAATGCAAGCTTTGTAATCGCACTTATACCTATTCTCAAATTACTCAAAATTCTTATCAAAATGGTGCCTATGTCTCCCTTGAGATTTGTGCTGGAGCTGGAGGGCAAGCGATAGGATTAGAGCGGGCCGGTTTTTCTCACTTAGGCCTTTTGGAAATTGATCCAAAAGCTTGCTCGACTTTGCGCCTCAATAGACCGCATTGGTCAGTATTTGAAATGGATGTGCGCGACTTTGATGGTTACAAGTATAGAGGAAAGGTTGACTTACTGGCGGGTGGAATTCCATGTCCACCCTTCTCGGTTGCCGGTAAGCAATTAGGTGCAGATGACGAACGTAATTTGTTTGATGAAGTATTGCGTCTAGCTCGTGAAATACGCCCTAAAGCGATAATGATTGAGAATGTAAAAGGATTGCTTTCAAAGGCATTCGATAACTTAAGGGGACAAGTTACAGATCAACTTAAGAGACTCGGATATGTCGTTTATTGGAAACTACTGCAATCATCGGATTTTGGTGTGCCACAGTTAAGACCCCGTACACTGATGGTTGCCCTTTTGTCTGAATATGCAGGTTATTTTGAGTGGCCGCAGCCAAGCAAAGACTCTGCTCCACCAACCGTGGGTGAGGTTCTGTTTGATGAGATGGCATCAAACGGATGGCGGCAGGTGGAAACATGGAAACAGCAAGCTAATCAAATTGCACCTACCATTGTTGGAGGTTCAACGAAACATGGTGGCCCCGATTTGGGGCCTACACGGGCCAAACAAGCTTGGGCAAAACTTGGAGTCAATGGGCATACAATCGCGAACGATCCGCCCAGCGCAGAATTTACCGGGATGCCTAGTTTGACAGTGAGCATGGCGGCGAAGCTACAAGGTTTTCCCGATGATTGGCAGTTCTCAGGTAGAAAGACAGCCGCGTACAGACAAGTCGGAAACGCTTTCCCTCCTCCAGTCGCTCAAGCAATAGGAGCGGCCATAAAGGCAGCTTTGGACAAGCAATACAAATATAACGAGGATGAAGTTGCAAGCGTGCCATGGCAAAGAGAACTGGTGCTAGAGACAAATTAAGAGAGTATTTCCTTGCTCGTGTGGGGGAAGTACTTAGGGCTGAAGAATTAAGAGAAATTGCGGGAATCAGCGAATGGGCCAGACGCATTCGTGAGCTCCGCTCAGAAGAAGGAATGAATATTCAAACGCATAATGACCTGGCCCACCTTAGACCTGGTGAATATGTCTTAGTTGATGCGAAGCCGTTGCCAAGTTTTGAGCGTAGTATTTCCAAAGAAGTAAGAGCTTTTGTTTTGGATCGAAACGGTTTCACTTGCCAGATGTGCGGAGCTGTTGCAGGTGAACCTCACCCTTATGATTCTAATCGGAAAACACGATTGCACGTTGGACATGTAATTGACAAGTCAATGGGTGGGGATGACAGCCTGTCAAATCTCAGAGCGATTTGTTCTGTCTGTAATGAAGGTGCTTCTAATCTCACGCTAGACCGTCCCACTGCACAAAGGTTACTTATTCAAGTACGCCGAGCCAAGTCCGTCGATCAGATTGAAGTGTTGCGTTGGTTAGTAAATAAATACCCTCAAGAAGTCAAAAAGCTTCTAGACCATAATTGAAACACCTAATCTAGGAGTATTAAGACACGACCTCAGCACTCAACTCACTCAGCATAATTAGGTTTTACCAAAGTTGCGAGTTGAGTCAGTCGCCGACTGCACAAAAGGGTTCCGGATGCATACGGGGATTGTCAAAAAGAGGCGAAGACTGCGCTTCGCCTCATCGTGATGGCTCAGGAAGTTGTGGCCGGTCGCTTACCAGCCGCGCCCGGCGATCTTCTCGCTATCGGGCAGCGAGCTGATCCCGACGCCGACCATGGGTTCGCCCAGGTTGCGGCTGACGCGCACGAGGATGTCGGGGTCATTATAGTGCGTGACGGCTTCCACAATGGCTTTGCCCCGGCGCGCCGGGTCCCCACTCTTGAAGATGCCGCTGCCGACGAACACGCCATCCATGCCGAGCTGCATCATCAGCGCTGCGTCCGCCGGGGTCGCTACGCCGCCCGCCGCGAAGTTCACCACTGGCAGCCGGCCCAGTTCCGCTGTTTCCTTCACCAGATGATAGGGCGCGCCAATTTCTTTGGCGTAGGTGAACAGCTCATCGGGGCTCATGCTCGTGATCTGGCGGATCTGGCTCATGACCTTGCGCGCATGACGCACCGCCTCGACAACATCGCCGGTACCGGCTTCGCCCTTGGTGCGGATCATCGCCGCGCCCTCGTTGACGCGCCGCAGGGCCTCGCCCAGGTCACGTGCGCCACAGACGAACGGCACCTCGAACCGCGTCTTATCGACGTGATTTTCCTCGTCAGCGGGGGTCAGCACTTCGCTCTCGTCAATGTAATCGATGCCCAGTGCCTGTAGAATCTGCGCTTCGACGTAGTGGCCGATGCGCACCTTCGCCATGACCGGGATCGTCACCGCTTCCATGATACTCTCGACCATCGCCGGGTCGCTCATACGGGCCACGCCGCCCTGAACGCGAATATCCGCCGGGACGCGCTCCAGCGCCATGACGGCGACTGCGCCCGCATCTTCGGCGATCTTCGCCTGCTCCGCCGTGACCACATCCATGATCACGCCGCCCTTCAGCATCTGGGCCAGCCCGCGCTTAACGTTCTCAGTTCCCGTTTCAGCCCCGTTGTGGCTGCCGTTGCGCTCACTCATACCATTACCCTCAAGTTGATTTCATTGTCTCGGTTAGGTGTCTCAATTAAAGGCTAATCTTCGCACGCCTAGAACTATATGTCCATTGTAGACCATTCCCAGGCAGTCCATTATCACCGCGATCTTAATCTTCCGTTGGTCTGTGCACCGTCAGACGCCGGTATACTCGTAGATGTGCGCGGGGATGTCTGCGCACTGTCTGTCAGTCGAAGCCGGTACGAGGCCCTGCATGTCCCACGATAGCGATCTGTACAGCGAGCCGCACCCCTCACAGCCCGTTGATTGGGACGCGCTCAAAACCGCCCTCGACTGGGACGCGCCTGCCCGCCGCGAAGCAGAACTGACGCAGCGTCTGCGGCTGCGGGCGGAGCAGTACGCCGCGCCGCTGCCCGATCCTGACGCCACCGAAAACGCGGAGCGCGCACTGGTCTTTCGCCTGGGGCGCGTTCGCTATGGATTAGATGTCGTGCTGGTGGAAGGTGTGCGCTCATTAGAGAATCTCACACGGGTGCCGGGGGCACCGGCGCTGGTGCGCGGTGTTGTCAGCGTACAGGGCCGCCTTATCAGCGTGCTTGATATTCGCGCTCAGCTTCAGGATGGGCACAGCGCCGGCCTACCACCAGAGCTGATGCTCATCCGGTTTGAGGGCCTGCGCCTGGGCCTCGCCGTCGATCATGCCGAAGGCGTGCAGCGTTTTGATTCCGCCGCCCTGGTCGATCCCGCGCCCGGCGCGCCACATCATCCCATACGTGGCGTAACCGCTGACGGCGTGCTCGTCCTCGATCTGGAGCGACTGCTGCGCAATGGCGGTCTGCTGCCGACGTGATCTCAGGACGCGCCGCGATTCAGGAAATCACGCGACCGCACCCGCACCGCGACGACCTCAGCACTGACCGTCTCCTGACCTTCAGCGAAGACGCTGCACGTCACAATTGCCTTACGCTCTGTCAGCGCTTTGATGCGCGCCACCAACTGCAGGGGCACACCGATCGGCGTAGGCCGCAGATAGCTCACGTTGAGGTTGCCCGTCACGCAGGTGATTTCCGGCGTGCTGTCCGGCGTGCGCTGCTCGGCGTCGTACATGGCCGCGATCGCCGTGCCGATGCTGTGGCAGTCGATCAGGCTGGCCAGCAGCCCCCCGTAGACGAAGCCGGGGAAGGCCGTATGCTCAGGCCGGGGCACGAACGTCCCACGCCCGACTTCGCCATCCCAATAAGTCTGGATGTGCAGGCCATCGGGGTTATGCTTGCCACAGCCATAACAGATCGCCGTGCTGTCATTGTAGAAATGCTGGATGGGCAGTTCGGTCATGCGTGTCTCACTCAGTTGATTATTCACAGCGCAGGGTATCGACCTGGTTCGGGCGGTCGGTCAGCGTCACCGGCACGTCGAAGGTCTGGTCATCGCGGACCACGCGCAGCGTGACGGTGTCGCCCGGTGCGCTGTTGACCACCAGATAGGCCAGCAGTTCATCCATGTTGCGCACATACTGGCCGTTGATCGCAACGATCAGATCGCCGCCAGCACATACGGAAATCCCGCGTACCTCCCTCGGCTGATTGCCACCGCGCAGGCCCGCATCGCTGGCCGGGGAATCGGGCGTCACGGCGTCGATCAGCACGCCTTCTTCCAGCGGCAGATCCAGAGGTTCGGCCAGTGCCCCGGTGCTGATCCGCGCGACGCTGATGCCCAGGTAGGCGTAATCAACCTGTCCCCTGGCGATGAGTTCTGGCACGACGCGCCGCAGCGTGTTCGACGGCACTGCGAAGCCCACCCCCTGAAACACGCCGCTCTCACTGCGTATGGCGGTGTTCACGCCGATCACCTCACCCTGGCTGTTGAGCAGCGGGCCGCCGCTGTTGCCGGGGTTGATCGGTGTATCCGTCTGGATGATCGATGGATTGTTGAAGGCCGGCACAGCATCCACATCAATCAGCGCGGCGGAATCGAGCGTGCGGCCCAGGCCGCTGACGATCCCGGCGGACATGCTGCTGTTCAGGCCGAAGGGGTTGCCGATAGCGATCGCTCGCTGGCCAACGCGCACGGTGTCGCTGTCAGCCAGTGGCAGCGGGTGCAGGCGTTCCGGCTCCACGCCGACGCGAATGACCGCCACATCGCTGTAGCTATCCGCGCCGACCAGCGCTGCCGAGGTCACGAAGCCGTTGTTGAACGTCACGCGGATGTCCTGCGCGTCGCGCACGACGTGCGCGTTGGTGATGATGTGTCCCTGCTCATCATAGATGAAGCCGGAGCCACGGCTCATCTCGCTGAAGATGCCTTCGTCTTCCATCTCTGCTTCGATGTTGACGACCGACATCGTCGATCGTTCATACAGATTGGTCAGCAGCAGATACTCGGCATCCGCTGCGCCGATGACCTCCTGCGGGACAGGCGTCATCACCTGGAACTGCGGCGCATCGCCGACGGCGTTTACCGGCAGATCGGCCAGAGGCGTACTCGGGCTGGCGTTTTGCAGGGTCGGCCCACTGGCACACGCGGCCAGGCTGCTGATCAGCAGGGCCAGCGCGCAGGCACCGAAGAGTGTCGACAGACGCTTCATAACTTCAGGCTCCATCTGGAACGCTACGAGCTGTTTTGTTTCATCTGGTTGAATACTGCCCTAGTATAGCCCGATCAGCGCGATACGGGGACTATAGGTTGCTGTGATTTGCGGGCGCTGCTGGCGCATTCCGTCTGTATTACCGCTGATTTGCGCGCTTTGCGCGTTTGTGTGCAGCATTTCGTTTGAGGCACCGCAGATCTCGCCGGAACGCAGCCCGTTTGTTAACAGACTGTCACCTTTTTTCAAGTCAATCACGCCCAAACGATATGCTATAATCCGCTAAATTACAGACAAACACCGGATGAGAGTACGCTCTTATGGCTGAATCGCAACCCAAAACCCAGCTAAGCCACGAGGAAGTCCGCGCTATTGCTGACCTGGCCCGCCTGGAGATCAGCGAAGAAGAGGTCGCCCTCTATGCGGAGCAGATTTCCGCAATCCTGGCGTACTTCACGCGCTTGCAGGAAGTCGATACATCCGAAATCGATGCGATCGCATCGGTGCTGCCATTGAGCAACGTCATGCGGCCCGACGTGCCCCAGGCCCCGCTCGACCCGGAGCAGGTCATCGCCAATGCGCCCCAGTCGCAGGATGACCAGTTCAAAGTCGCGCCGGTGCTGGGCGATGGCTCCGCATAGCGTCACCCGGGTGATCGCGCCTATCCGCCACCGAACCTGACCATACTGCCACTCGCCAGGCGATCTCAGGAGAATGCTATGAGCCAGCCGCGCCTGCTGCTGATCGAAGACGATTACGATGTCGCTGAGATGCTCACCACTTATTTTGGCTCCATCAATTACACCGTGCAGCACGCCGATAATGGCACGGAAGGCATAGAGCTGGCCCGCAGCGCCTTCCCGAACCTGATTCTGCTGGACGTCATGCTGCCGGATATGGACGGCTACGACGTTTGCGCCCGGCTGCGTCAGTACTCGCTGACGCGCTATATCCCGACGCTCTTCCTGACGCAGCGTGACGAACGCGCCAGCAAAGTCCGCGGCCTGGAACTGGGCGCGGATGATTACATCACCAAGCCCTTCGACATCGAAGAACTGCGGCTGCGCGTCGATGGCAGTATCCGGCGGGCAACCCGCGAAAACCTGCACGAGACGCGCACCGGCCTGCCAACCGGTCCCCTCGTCGCTGAGGAGATGAAACGTCACATCCAGGCGGGCGCGGTCGAACTGCGCTTTGAACTGCGCGGCTTCGAAGCCTATCAGGAGCATTACAGCTTCATGGCCTCCGCGGATGTGCTCTTTCATGCTGCGCGGGTGCTGCGGGCCGTCATCGCGCGCGAAGGCACCCCGAATGATTTCGTCGGCTTCAATGACGAGACTTTCGTCGTCGCTACCTATGCAGATGCGGCGGCGATCGACTCAGCGGTGCAGGCGGATTTTAACACCCAGGTGACTGCCTTCTACACGTTCAGTGACGTGCAGGCGGGCGGCATCCTGATGAAACCTGGCACGCCCGAAGAATATCTCGCGCCCCTGATGTCGCTCGCCCGCGTCTGAGTCGCGCCCCCATCCCGGACCAAACTTAGCCCACCCTGAGTGGGCTTTTTTGCGCCCCTAAACGCGGTCTACGACCGACCTAATGGTCGGATATACAGTTGCCTTAAGCGATAACTATGCCATACGCTTAAACTGAGCATGGAACAATCGATTTACGGGAATACACAGCCATGATCGCAGGCAGAAACTCCACAGCCGATGTTCGCGCCCAGGTGGGACGTGTCCTCTGGCTGACGCTCATCCTGAATATGGCGGTTGCTGTGGGCAAGATCGTCCTCGGCCTGCTGACCGGTGCGCTGGCCATCACTGCGGATGGCTTTCACTCCGTCGCGGATGGTGCCGGCAACGTGGCCGGTCTGATCGCCAATCACTACGCCGCCAAACCGCCCGATGATGAGCACCCCTACGGCCACCGCCGCTTCGAGACGATGGCCGCGCTGCTGATCGGGGGGCTGCTGCTGCTGACCGCCTGGGAAGTCGCCCAGGCCGCACTTGATCGCTGGCAGTCGCAGATCGCGCCGGATATTACGCCGCCGGTTCTGGTCATACTGGGGCTGACTCTGGTCGTGAACGTGTTCGTCAGCCGCTACCAGACGGCCCAGGGCCGACGCTTGCGCAGCGAAATCTTGCTGGCGGATGCCCGCAACACCCGCGCCGACGTATTTGTGACGCTCTCCGTCATCATCAGCAGCGTGCTGGTCGTGCTCACCGGGCAGGTCTGGATTGACGTCATCGCCGCGCTGATCGTCATCCTGCTGATCGTCCGCGCCGCCTTACAGATCGTCCGCGAGACGGGCCGCGTCCTCGTCGATACGGCACCCTATGCCCCGCAGGACCTGGCCGCCGCCCTGGCTGATCTCCCTGGGGGGCTGCCTGCGGTGCAGGCCGTGCGGCGCGTCCGCAGCCGGGGCACTGCCGATGCCGCCAGCGTCGATCTGGACGTGATCGTCACACCCCATATGACCGCCGAACAGGGCACGCGCATCGCGGAGACGATCCGGGGGCGGCTGCGCAGTCATTTTCAGGGGCTTAACGAAGTGGCGGTACGCTTCAGCGCGGATGCCGACGCACCGGCTGATCCGGCGCTGGCGGCCCGCGCTCATGCCGATACGCTCGGCCTGACGACGCATGAAGTCCTGCTCGGCCAGGATAGCCAGGGCACCCTGCTCGAACTGCACGTGGAAGTCCCCGCCGGTACGACGCTCGCCCAGGCACACGCCCGCGTCAGCGACCTTGAGGCGCGTCTTCAGCGCGATCTGCCGCATATTGATCGCGTCGTCACCCATATTGAGCCGATGACCGCCGGCCAAGTCAGCGAGAGCGACCCGCAGCGGCGCACACATCAGGCCCAGGCCGACGCCCTGGCGCACCGCGCCGGGGATCTGCTGCGCCGCGCTTATGACCGCGTCGACTGGCACGATATCTGCGCCCGGCCTACCGAAGCCGGTTATGCGCTGGTGCTGCATGCCGGTCTCCCCGCGAACATCTCGCTTGAGGCGGCTCATGACCTCGCCGAAGACGCAGAAACGCTGCTGCGCGCTTCCCTGGATGGCCTCACTCGTGTTACCATCCATACCGAACCAACTACCGCCTGATGTGAAGGCCGCTCATGTCCAATGCAGATAACGCGCGCCCGGGTGCTGATCCGGGGCGCAGCCCCAATCGTATCGGCCTGGCGCTTAATCGCCTGCTGTACCGTTTCGCCAAACACTGGCATCGCATCTTCATCGGTTTGCTGAGCCTGCTGGTCGCCGGGGTGTTCATCGCCCCTGTGCTGATGGCCGTCGGCCTGCCGGATGCCGCCCGCGTGGTGTATACGCTCTACTTCCCGATGTGCCATCAGTTCGGTTTTCGCTCGCTGTATCTGTTCGGGGATCAGCCCGTCTACCCGCGTGAGGTCGCCGGGACGGACTGGGTGCCCTTTGAGGAAGCCGTCGCCAACGACCCGAGCTACGCCCGCGCCTATGCGGATACCTTCGAGGCGTTGTATGGTCGCCCGCTGGAGCGTGAGGTCACCGCAGCGGATATTGCTGATTTCACGCTCGTGATGCAGCTTGCCAGCAAGGCGCATACCGGCAACCCGCAGATGGGCTACAAGACCGCCGTCTGTCAGCGCGACGTCAGCATTTATGCGGGGATGCTGATCTTCCTGATCATCTACACGCGCCCGCCGATCTACCGTCGTCTGCGCCCGCTGCCGTTCTTCTGGTTCGTGGTGATGGGTGCTGGCCCGATCGCACTGGATGGCCTCAGCCAGTTGATGAGCTACCCACCCTTTGAGTGGTGGCCCGCCCGCGAGACGCTGCCTGGTTTCCGCATTGCGACGGGCTTCCTGTTTGGCTTCATGGGTGGCTGGCTGGCGTTCCCGCTGTTCGCCCTGAACATGCAGGACATCCAGGCGCAGGTCGCCCATAAGTTCCGCCAGCGTGGCCTGAGCCTGTAGCCTGCTGCTGAATATAACAGGGCGGGGGGTCTCCTGCCCTGTGTGTCCACTTTACGAGGGATATTGCAATCCCTCATTCGTGCCTGCACAAGCGCCGTTAAATCTGCAATAATACCGGCCAAGTTTCTGTCAAACCACGCAGAGAGCATCATGACCCAGATCGCCGCTGCTGGCAATGCGATAATCGACTTCGATCAGACCACGTGGCAGCTCAACCGCGCTGACGGCCAGACAATAATGAAAGCCTCCCCGGATGGACTGCGCTACAGCGAGAAGTTCGCCCGCAGCCGCCGCCTGCCGGAAGAGGGGTATCTGCCGCGTGCGCTGGTGGTGCAGGTGGTCGCTGGCTGGCAGGCGCGGGATGAATCCTGGCATCTGGGCGTGATCATCGGGCCGCCGCTCTCAGAGCAGCGGGGCAGTCGCTGGTGCGAGCTGGCCCACTGGCCCGACCCTGATCAATCCGTATTTGATGCGCTGATCCGTGAGGCGGGCCAGGCCCTGGCCGACGTGCTGCGCGTGCCCTTCGTACTGGTGCCGCCCCGGCGATCGGTCCCCACCACGCAGCCGACACCAGCCCCGCCAACCGTCGAGCTGCCGCATCTGCCGATCAAGGCGGGTCTGTGGCGCATGGAGCGCATCAGCTCTGCCGGGGAGAGCGCGAAAGGCGCTCCTGTCGAGCCAGACCAACTGGTGCTGACTCGTTCAGGTGTGTGGCTGCGTCAGCATGTATTCCGTGCGCTGTGGTACGTCTTCTGGATGGTGATATACCTCGTGCTCTCGATTGCGACGCTCACCAGCGAAATCGCCCTGCCCAACGCGGGCACGCTGCTGCCGAATCCGCAGGTGCTGCCCTATGTTGGCCTGGGAACGGCGGTGCTGCTGGCGATCCTCGTACTGTGGAACCTGTACCGGGGGCTTTCCGGCGTCAACACGATCATCGTTGATCCGGTCCGCCGCAGCCTGAGTGGTTGGCGCGGGGCGCGGCAGCGCTGGTATCTGACCGGCGACGACATGCGCGCAATCTACGTTTCGGAGCTGGTCAAGCGCCGTCAGGACGACCCGAACATCGAACACGGTGAGATCAACGTCCACCTGGGCGAGAAGCAGTTTCGATTTGTGCTGCAGCAATCCGCGTCGGAATCCAACGATCGTGCACCCATCCCGTCGGAAAAGCCGCCGCGCAAAAAGGACGCGCTGGTTCCGCTGCGGCGTGAGACGGCCTTCAGCCACCTGCAGACCATTGGCCTTTACATGGCCGAGGCGCTGGATGTACCCTGCTGGTACGATATGCGCGTGAAATAGCACCAACACGATACCCACATTCACATATCACGAGGGGGGATCATGGCCGACAACGCGCCAGACAATTTGATTACCTGTATCGGCTGCGGTGCCCGTTTGCCGGATGTTGATTCAGGCGGTCATCGTTACCTCGGTGCCTCGCCGGGCTGCTGGGCCGTCTACAGCGAAGTGCTCGCCCGTGAGTACAGCGACGTTCGCTACGGCAGCGTTCATCAGCTCACTGTGGATGCGTACGCAGCGCAGCATCCCGGCAAGCCTGGTTCACAGACTATGCAGTCGGTCGCCCTGCATCTGATCAGCCTGTATCTGCAATTAGAGATGGGTGCCAGCCCGATGCAGGTCATCAGGGTGCGGCAGACCGGTGCCAAAGAGAAGGGGCGCTTTAGCTGGCTGACCCCGCCCGAAGACCCCGGTCGGCTGACGATCGTCCATGTGCATCAGGCCCGCGACGCCAACGAGCATATCGAGCGCGTGACCGCCTGGGCGCACAGCGTCTGGACGGCGTGGACGATCCATCACGCGACTGTCCGCGTCTGGGCTGCCGCCCTCGATCCTGATCTGTGAGCAGTTGCGTGCTCGCTGTATAGCTACAGTGTTACCCCTCTTCTGAAGGCGGCTTGTGCGCTTCTTCGGTATCGAGCAGTTGCTTCTTGACCTCAGGGCCGAAAGCGTAGCCGGTGATGCTGCCGTCGCTGTGAACGACGCGATGGCAGGGGATCACAATCGGCACGGGGTTGCGGTTACAGGCATTGCCGACCGCCCGGGCTGCTCGTGGACTGCCGATGGCCTCCGCGATTTGCTTGTAACTGCGCGTTTCGCCGTAGGGGATGCGCCGCAGCTCATCCAGCACGCGCTGCTGAAACGCCGTCACGCGGATGTCGAGCGGCAGATTGAGGTGCGGCTGCCAGCCTTCAAGATGTGCCAGTATCTGCTGCACCATCTCGTGCAGGGCCTCGTCGTCGCGCACAATATGCGCCTGCGTGAATTCCACATGCAGCCGCTGACTGAGCGTTTCGTCACTCCGGCGCATATCCAGCCGACAGATGCCCCGTTCCGTCGCGGCGACCAGCAGCCGCCCGAGCGGACAATCCACCACGCTGTAGACGATCGTCATCGCCGCGCCTTCCTGCTGATAGGCTGTTGGCGTCATGCCGAGATGGGTATCAGCCCGTTCGTAGACGCGGCTGCTGGCGTTGAAGCCGGCAGCATAGATCGCCTGCGTCACGCTCTGGCCGGTGCGCAGCCCATCCTTGAGGCGGGCCATGCGGCGCGCTTCGGCGTACTGGCGCGGTGAGATGCCCATCAGCCGCTTGAACGTCCGCTGTAAATAATAGGGACTCAGGTAGAAGCGCTGCGCGAGTGCCTCCAGGCTGAGATCAGCATCGAGGTTGGCGTCGATATAGGCGCAGATCGCCCGCACGCGTGCATCCGGACTGTCATCGTCGGGCGTGGCCCGGGCGTCAACCGGCGTGTTGCGCGATTTATCGGCTTGCGTCATGGGGTTGGCTCCCTGCGTGCGGATACGATAGCGGATGCGATAGCGGATACGATAATGTCAGGATACCCCAGGCGGGCCGGTGACGCACTCTGTTTTTTGCGCCCTCAGCGGCCCGTGCAGTCCGATCAGGAGCAATGTCAGCTAGCCAGCGCAGGTCGTTCGGCATACGCTGAGAGCAGGTCCGTATACGGGTTGATATGGGGGAGGAACCATCATGAAGGCGAACGAACGCGAAGTCGACGCGGAGAATATCCGCAAGCGGCAGGGCCTGGTTACCGCTGTGGTGCTGTTCAGCATTGGCGGCTTTCTGGTGATGTTTTACCTGATGATGGCCGGCATCGTATTGATGCGCGCCCTCAGCAAAGATGCAGACCGACCCTGACGCCACCGCCTGAAAACGCAAGAGGCCGCTGATTGAGCGGCCCCTTACGCATCACAGGAGGAGGAGAAACAGGTTTGGCATCCTCAGGACGCCTGTCAACAACACACTGGGATTTTAGAAATCCAGGTACAGCTTGAATTCATACGGGTGCGGCCGCATGGAGACCGGATCGGCTTCGTTGACCTTCTTGTAGTCGATGTACATCTCCAGGTATTCCTTGGAGAAGACCCCACCTTCCAGCAGGAAGTCATGATCAGCGGCCAGCGCTTCCAGCGCTTCGTGCAGGTTGCGCGGCGTGGTTGGGGTTTCCATTTCTTCTTCGTACAGATCGACATCGTAGAGCGGGTCGCCCGGGTCGATCTGGTTCTTGATGCCGTCCAGACCTGCCATCAGCAGCGCCGGCAGCGCCAGATAGGGGTTCGCTGTCGGATCAGGGAAGCGCGTTTCGATGCGCTTGGCTTTCGGGTTGCTGCTGTACATCGGGATGCGGATCGCGGCGGAGCGGTTACGTGCGCTGTACACCAGGTTGACCGGTGCTTCGTAGCCCGGCACCAGACGACGGTAGCTGTTGGTCGTCGGGTTGGTCAGGGCGATCAGGGCGCGGGCGTGCTTCAGGATGCCGCCGATGTACCACAGCGCGGTCTGGCTCAGGTCGGCGTACTTGTCGCCACCGAACAGCGGCTTGCCATCTTTCCAGATTGACTGGTGTACGTGCATACCGCTGCCGTTGTCTTCGAAGAGCGGCTTGGGCATGAAGGTGGCGATCAGGCCGTATTTGGCCGCCACATTCTTGACGATGTACTTATAGTCGATCAGCTTATCACACATGCGCAGCAGGCTATCGAAGCGCATGTCGATCTCGCCCTGGCCAGCGCCACCAACTTCGTGGTGGTGCACTTCAATCGGGATGCCCGCCTGACGCATTGTCATGACCATATCGGCGCGGACGTCCTGCGTCTTATCCAGCGGCGGCAGCGGGAAGTAGCCTTCCTTGATGCGGTTGAGGTAGTTCATTGCCGGGTCGGGGCTGGCGGTATTCCAGAAGCCCTCGTGACTGTCGACTTCGTAGTAGCTCTTGTTGGCGGTGACATCATACATAACGTTGCTGAAGAGGAAGAACTCCGCCTCAGGGCCGAAGTAAGCCACATCACCGATGCCACTTTCCGCCAGATACGCCTCAGCACGACGGGCGAAGCCGCGCGGGTCATTGGCGTAAGGCTCCAGCGAGATCGGATCGAAGACATCGCACTTGATAGCCAGCGTCGGCAGCTTGAAGAAAGGATCGAGATAAGCCGTGCTGATATCGGCCTTCAGGATCATGTCCGAAACGTTAATCGTCTGGAAGCCACGCACGCTCGAGCCATCAAAGCCGAAGCCCGCTTCAAAGTCGTCTGCGTCAACCATCGACATCGGCATGCTGAAGTGCTGAGCAATACCGCGAATATCGACAAAGCGCAGGTCGAGTTCTTCAATGCCATTATCTTTGGCCCACTTGACCAGGGCCTCGGGCGATTCTTTCGCTTCCGGGGGCAGCATGTACGACATAGGGGTTCGACTCCCGCATGATTGATTTGGTTAAGGCCGATAGGTGGCCGCTTCCGCGATTGACCTTAATGTCAGGTTAGATTGTAGATTATCGCTAAAAAGCGCTCACGATTGGTGATTATATGCACAAGGGAATCTGTCGACTCCGGCTAGTTTGCGCGAAAAAACGCGGCGCTTTTTGTCAACTCATCACAAAGGACGCCTCACGAGCTGTCTACAGCGGCAGCAATCAGCCAAAAGCTGGCAACTTATACAGAGACAACGTCGCCGTATTCGCATCAGATTGACAAATGCTGTAGGTGGTATCAGCTTAGAGGTTGATGATAGTGAAGGTTGTGTATCAGACGGCAGAATATTCAAGCTTGGGGGTGTGCTTGGGAGATGCCGGTCGGCCGCCCTGGCTCGGCCGCTTTCCGGTAGTATTAGAATTTAAAAGGGCAGTGTCGGTTCAGTTCAGGCGGTGATGATGCAATCAGTCATGCGCAAGCGATGGCCTGGCACATCAGCGCATTTCGCGCGCCTCAACACGGAATCGCACGGCGGTGCGTTCGTGACCGTCAATGTCCACTTCGGTAAAATACGGTGTGCAGACGATATCAATCTCGTCGCGCTCAAGATAACCACGTGCGATCGCCAGCGCCTTCACAGCCTGATTGACTGCACCCGCGCCGATCGCTTGTACTTCCGCCATATTGAACTGACGGATAACCCCTGCGATCGCGCCGGCAACTGCTGTGGAGCGCGACCGCGCAGACACCTTGATGAGGTCCGGACTATTGGGGTCGGAGAACTCTTCGTGGACGGTATAATGGTGGGCGTCATTCATGATGATAACCTCATCTATTTTAGGCTTGATGACTTCGAAGTCCCTGTGTCACCTCAGTTACAGAGATTGTGAGAAATCTTATCTTGTCTTATTCTACTCATGAAAGTGAACGAATTTCAATTAAGCAACATTTCGAAGACCAAGGGGCTGGCCCGAAGATGCTGCTCGAAATTCTCCCTCCAACGCTGCCGGTAGCAGCCTGTTTTTCCCAAATTTTTCGCTCTAAAGCGCAAAAATCCGAGAACTTATCCCAATGTTAAAAAAATAAGGCCCTTTGCCGCAAGTCACATTTGTCATGCCTTTTGCAACTTACTTGCGATATTTGGGAAATATCGGGCGTTTAGGCCGGTCAAAGTGTGTTTATCCCAATTAGTGGGCGTCTTAATGCGCTTTGCGGAACGAACGCGTTTGTGTCTTTTTTAAAACTCAAACACCTACTTATCCCAACCTTAAAATTTTCAGCTTAGGGCCTCACCCTTATTGAGGCGCTGACCAACTTAGGCTATACTTATCTGTACCACGCAACCTCGGACGCAAGCATTGACGACGACATCGCAGGAGCGCGTAGTCAGGTTACACCCCATCTGATTACGGTCCGCACCGGGGCTTATCCCGACGGGTATCATCCCGAGTCAATCGCATACCGTTACCATGTCGTGTACCGGGTGTGGCCTTTGCCGCCCGCCGGGTTCTCTTTGTCTATTATCGGGGGCTGCGGCCCAGTCGATCTCAGTGAAGAAAGTTTAGTCCAGTGAAGCCCGAAGATGTTTGGAATGCTGCCTATCATCAATTGGAACTCCAACTCGACCGCGCCAGCTTTGAAACGTGGCTGCGCGCTGCCGTGTTCCTTGAGCATGAAGGAGGTGCTGGCCCCAGGGGTGCCAGTGCGGGCGGCGTTTACGTCATCGGTGTCCCCAACGACTACGCCCGCGATATGCTGCAGCACCGGCTCTATCGCAATCTGCGCCGCGTCGTCAGCGATGTAGCCGGCGATGACTGCGAACTCCGGTTCGTCGTCTACAAAGCACAGCAGCAGCCGCAGGCCGCCATCGCGCCCCAACCGACCGAGAGCGCGGAGCCGGACGTGGCTGATATGCCGCTGTTCCGCCTGCTGGCTCAGCAGCCGACTATCGAGCCGGAGCCGCTGCACACGGCGATCCTGCCGCCGCGCCGCCCCGACCTGCCAGAGAGCGAACTCAACCCGCGCTATACGCTCGACCGCTTCATCAGCAGCCGCGTCAACAGCATGGTGTATGAAGCATCGCTGGCCGTCGCGGAGTATCCGGCGACTGTGTATAACCCGTTCCTGGTGTACGGCGGGGTCGGCCTGGGCAAGACGCATCTGCTGCAGGCCATCGCTCATATGTGTCTGGAGCGCGGCCTGAAGACGGTCTACATCCCGTCGGAGATCTTCACCAACGATCTGATCGACGCCATACGCAGCCGCACGACGGCCATGTTCCGCGAGAAATATCGCACAGTTGACGTGCTGCTCGTCGATGATATTCAGTTCATCGGCGGTAAGGAATCCACGCAGGAGGAGTTCTTCCACACCTTCAACGCGCTGGTGAACTTCAATAAGCAGATCGTCCTCGCCAGCGACCGTCACCCGCGCGAAATGGCCACGCTCGAAGACCGGTTGCGCTCACGCTTCCAGGGTGGGCTGGTGGCCGATATTCAGCCGCCAGAATACGAGACACGTATCGCCATCCTGCAGATGTGGGCCCACGAGCGCAATATCGACGTACCCCGCGACGTGCTGGATATGATCGCGCATAAAGCGCCCAACAACGTCCGCGAACTGGAAGGTATCTTCAACCAGATTGCCGCGCGCACGCTGCACGCCGGGGTGCCCGTTTCGTATCAGGCGGCCCAGCAGACCGTCGAGAACTTCCGCGCCCCGCGCGAGCGGGTCACGCTGGAAGCCATCGTTGATGCGACCGCACGGCATCACGGCCTGTATGCCGACGACCTCACAGGTAAGCGCCGCACCGGACGCATCAATCGCGCCCGACAGATCGGCATGTATATCGCACGCGAACTGACGGAATACTCGCTGACTCAGATCGGGGATGCCTTCGGCGGGCGCAATCACACGACCGTGCTGCACGGCTGCAACAAAATCGCTGACGAAGTCGCTTCCGACCCGGTGCTGTCCAGCCGCATCAAGAAGATCATACGCGGCATCGGTCGCTGAGCGTGGCTTAACGGATTGGCTTGCTCGTAAGATTGCCTTCTAAGGTTACTCGCTGTGATAGTCCTGAGGGCGTCTTTAGCGCGGGGCGCGCGTCTTGCGTGGCGGCTTGATCGCCAGCAGACGCCCATACTGCCCCAGCAGATGCCCCTGCCACGGCAGCGCGAAGGCGATCAGCGCCAGCCAGCCCAGACACGGGATCAGGACCAGCAGTGCCAGCAGCACGTTAGCGATCGCCGTCAGGATGAGCCACTGCACCGTTGCTTCCGGGTGGCGGCGGATGCGCCACCACAGCGCCCCTAACTGCATGAAGATGCCCGCGTCGCCAGTTTCACTGAACTCGACGGCGGCAGCAGCCAGCAGCGGCCACATGAACAGCAGGTAGATCAGGTTGAGCGGGGCAAGGCAGCACAGCGCGACGAAAGCCGTCGTCTCGCCCAGGAAGCCGCCCCCCACCAGCCCAATGATCCCACTCAGGCCGACATTCAGCAGCAGCAGTGGCAGATGATAGCCAAACCACGCCAGCATCAGGATCGCCCCGGCGCGCAGTTTGTCGGATACGCGCACCCACTCCGGCAGCGGACGCGGCGCGCTGTTTCGCACCGCTGCGACGATCTCCAGCATGTAACCCAGGGCGATCGCCAGCGCTGGCAGCCCGGCCAGAGGAATCGTGGCCAGCGCCATGAAGAACGCCAGCGTCACCAGTTTGGAGACGACGTCTTTATCTTCAAAGATGTATCCCAGACTCTGACCGAAATCCATAGGAGGCCCTTCCTGCCCGATCGAGAGCAGGCACGCGCTGGCGCGTCCCTGCCTGTGGCTATCCTGCCTATGGCTATTATCGCCGGGCGCGGGCGGCGGGCAAGAGACGCTCACCCCACGCTCGATGTACATCTTTAGTTTACACGCTCGATGTATGCTGCACGTGGGGGCAGTCCGCGCACCTTCTTATAAAGAAAGCAAATTCGCCCCTGGCCTTACTAAACCAGGGGCGAATTCAGTGATGCGATCATTTAGCTGGTAGGCAGCTCGTAGTACAGGTTGGCCGCGACGCCGCCCGCCTCAGTGAGCTTCTGCGCGGCTTCGCCACCGACCAGCTCGATTTTGGCGTTGTTGCGCAGCGCTTTGTAGGCCAGCGCGTCCGTCGCATTATCGACCGGGAAGGGCAGCAGCAGCATTTCGACGCGCTGCTCATCCAGGGCGCGCTCGACGGCGGTCATGCCGATAGTTGCTTTGCCGCCGGCATGGGCGACGTCCAGCACGCGATCGACCATCTCGTTTTCTTTTGCGCGCTCGTGCTTCAGGAAGGCCGGCTGCACCTGCTTGAGAACGGCGTGATCCGCCAGATGTTGCGGGATCGGCTGTACATCGATCACCAGCGGGCGAAATTCCACATGCAGCAGTTCGCGCAGGTGATGCGCTGCTTCTTCGTTGCCGCCCAGGACCATACCGTGTACGTCCCGCGCTTCGGCGACTTCCATCACGCGCTCGGCGGCATCCCGGAAGAAGCGCTGCCGGTGCGCGTCGATCATGTCTTCGTAGGCTTCGCGCATGTTGCCCTTACGCAGCATCTCACCCGGTTGACCGGATGTCGGCGGCATCTGCGGGCGCTCTGCGAAGTCGTAGTCATCCAGCTCAAAGTGCATTTTCTCGTCCGTCTCCGGCTGATTAAGCGATGCCGTCAGCAGGCGGACTTTCTCGCGGTCGATCATGACGATCATATAGCGAGCGTATTCCTCCAGTGCCCACAGCAGTGGGGTCACCAGCGGCGGACCAAAGGAGGAGCGAGGCTCCATCGTGATTGGCAGCGTATACGATGCCATATCGTCCGGGCCGACGAAGAGGGCCAGGCTGCGCCCCTGCGCTGAATAGTTATCCAGGAAATCGTCCAGACGTGCGTGGACCTGCTCCCAATCGGCGCGCTGTGATTCATCCACGGCGGCGTCAATTTCCTTGATGGCATTCTTCGTCCAGATCTTCCAGGCAGGTCGCGTGCCCTGGTTGACAGAAGCTGCCGGGTTGATATCGAGATAAAGTGTGAGTGTATTGCTGCCAAAACCCGCCAGCGTCTGACGAACGGCAGTCGCATCCAGTTGTGACATCGAGTCCCCCTTTCGGTTAAAGACATCGTTAGCTGGATGCTCTCATGATAGCCCCGGAGTATATGAACAATGTAAACCTGCCCGTAATGCCGCGTTAGATTAGATTAAGCGAGCTTATCCGTCTGCCGCCGCCGGAACCCCTGGCCGTAGGCGTTGTGCCCGTGCCCGATGACAATAAACGCGGTTTCATCCGCCGCTTCGACCAGCCGCCGCAGGTCCGGCACCTGCGAGCGCGAGATCGTCACGAACAGCATGCCGCGCTGACGGCCGCTGTACATGCCGGTGACATCCCAGCTCGTCACGCCCCGGTGCAGATCGCTGAGGATGACCCGCGAAACGTCCTGCGGCTTATCGGTGACGATGATCGCCGTGCGGATGACGGCGGGGCCTTCCATGACGTAATCGCTGGCGATACCGCCCAGGAACAGCACCACCATTGCATACAGCGCGCCCTCGACGCCGTAAATCAGCCCGGCCACGATGACGATTGCCGTATCGGTATAAAGAAAGGTCGTGCTCATCGGTACGCCGGTACGAAATCTCAGGATCATCGCCAGCGTCGACGTGCCGCCGAAGGTCGCGCCCGTCCGATAGACGATGCCGCCCGAAATCCCGCCGACGATGCCGCCAAACAGGGCATTCAGCATGCGATCCTGGCTGAAGCCGCCCGCCGGGACCATCGGCGTCAGCACGTCGATCAATACCGCGTACAGCACGATCACGAAGATTGACCGGGCGATCATCTGCCAGCCGCCCGGCAGCATACGATACCCCAGATACTGTATCGGGATGTTCAGCAGGATGACGCCCAGGCCAATCGGCGGCACCCCGAACAACTCCTGAAAGAAGGTCGCCACGCCAGTGATCCCCTGCGGTGCGACGTCCGCAGGCACCAGAAATACCACGACTGAAAGCGCGCCCAGCAGCGCCCCAATCGATAACTGCACATACACCCAGACCTCCTTGATGAGGCCGCGCCGGTCAGATTTTATTATGTTCGTCATGTCACCCTCGGCAGTGCCGTTTTGCATCTCAGGATGCTTATTTGATAGGCAGGCAGAAGTATAGGCAGGCCGCATTAAAAGTCACGGGTCGTGTTTGCGGCTTGCCTGCTCAAAGAATTAAGAGCCTCAATAAAACGAATGCGGGCTTAATTCTATTTCAGCGAACTTGCGCGTATAATGTAGTTAACATTTCGCAATATTCAAGGTGACGCCAGATGGTGACACAGCTACAGGTGAACCAGCTCGATCAGATTTACGGCTATGCGGCCAGTCTTCGGCAGCGCGGCCTCAGTGATGCCGATATTGTCGAAACGCTCATCGCCGATGGCATCGCTTTTGACCGGGCAGAGGCCATCGTCCGTAACATCCACCGTGCGGAACACAGCACCGTGGGGAACTTCATCGCCATTAACCCGACCATTCAACGTCTGCGGACGCTCATCAAACGCTGAGTGCCGCACGTGCCCGCCCTGGGCACGCCATGAGTGGTACCGCAAGTCCCTGATTGTCCCAAGCGTAAGTGGGGCCGACTGCTGCAGATTGTCGGCCCCACGGTTTTTATGGGTGATGGTAGATTGCGACTGCGGGTTTTATCCGAGCAACACAACGTTCTCGTTTACAGATACTCGCGCACGATGCTCAGCAGCGACGTCGCGCTGACGGGTTTTGTCATGTAGCCGTCGCAGCCTGCATCCAGATAGTGCTGGCGATCGGCCAGACCGGTATCGGCGGTGAAGGCGACCACCGGCACGCGCGCCAGATGCGGCTGCGCCTTGATGCGTGTCGTCGCCTCAAGGCCGCTGATATCAGGCAGATTGATGTCCATCAGGATCAGATCGGGCGATTCTTTTGCGGCCATGGCGACACCACTCAGGCCATTGATCGCCCCCAGTACTTCGTAGCCGCCGACATGCCGCAGTATACGGCTGACGAGCTCCATATTTTGTGGGTTGTCTTCGACGTACAAAATGCGCTGACGCATTTCGCAATACGCTCCTTGTGGGATCACCTGTGATGTTGTTAGCTGCCGCTCAATTATCCCGCGCCGGGCCGTGGTTTAGCTCCGGGCGTGCTGCTGCAAAATCTGCGCGACTTCTTCCAGCAGGACGGATTTGCTCACGGGTTTGGAGATATAGCCGTCGCAGCCTGACGCCAGAATGCGTTCCTCATCGCCGTACATGGCGTTGGCTGTCAGCGCGACGATGGGGATGCCCGCCATGCTTGGCTCGGCTTTAATCCGGCGCGTTGCTTCCAGGCCGTCGATGTCCGGCAGGTTGATGTCCATAAGGATCAGGTCTGGCACCAGGTCGAGTGCCATGCTCACCCCGGTCAGGCCATCTTCAGCCTCATAGACCTCATATCCCTGGAACTTGAGGATTTTCCTTACCAGTCGCATATTCTGGGGATTGTCCTCGATGCAAAGGATCCGCTGCGGCATCGTTCAACCTCTTCGTGATCTACCATATAGCATAGTATAGGACGAGTCGCAGCATTGAAACGTAATGTTTTCGGGTTGATCCGCCAATTATGCGACAATGTCGTAACGTGCTGTGTGAGTTGCTGTGTGAGTTACTCAGTCCTCGTCGCCGACGCCTACCGGCTCGTTCGCCGTGGTGATACTGGTCCACTCCGGACGGTCGGCGCGCAGGTGGCCGTAAATCGGCTTTTCGTTGCGCAGCACATCGATGATGATACTCATTTCGCTGGCAGGCAGGAAGATCGCGCCGCTGCGATTGGGCAGATCGATGATTGGTTCGGGCACGTTGCTGTCCGGCGTCAGGAAGTAAACGTCCAGCCGGTACTCATCGTGGCTGTTGGGCAGAATGCCCGTGCAGCGCACGATCCCCTGGATGCGCGCCTCAACGTCGCCAAAACTGCGGATTTCCAACTGGCGAAAGATGACCATGTACTGCTTGATTTCAAATACGGCAACGGGTGAATCCTGCGTCATGACAACCTCCTGTATGCGAAGCGACAAGCAAACTGATTATAACCCAAGCACGTGATCTCGGCCTACATCGACCTGAGCAACCCGCGCGCCACAGGTGACCGGCACCGGGCCGGTGGCTGGCCGATGGTCAGGCGTTGCCCCGACGCTGGCTGGAGTGTGCTATCATGCTCGCAGACCGCATACATCAACTCATACCCAAAACCGAGCCGGAACTATGTTCAGATTGTCACGCTACCCCCTGTTCCTGATTGTTGGCGCGGTCTGCGCCGCACTGCTGGGCCTGTCCGCTGTGCCAGCGACCCTGGCCCAGACCGACGACGCGCTGCCTGAGTATCCCGCCCCGCTGTGGGATGGTCAGTCGCGCTTCACCGTCCTGATTATGGGCCTCGACCGCCGCCCGGATCAGACTGATCTCGGCCTGGAGGCACGCACCGACGCGATCATGCTCGCCAGTTACGACCCGCAGACAGGCACCCTCGGCGTGCTCAGCATCCCGCGTGACCTGCATCTGCCCGTGCCGGAGAGTGACGACTTCTTCCGCGTGAATACGCTGCTGCTGCGCGGCGAGGGGCGTCAGACGGGCTACGGCCCCTACTACGCCATGAACGTCCTGCAATATAACTTCGGCCTGTACATCGACGCCTTCGTGATCTTTGATTTCGACGCATTCACCGCGTTGATCGACGCGATGGATGGCATCACCGTCGACGTGCCCACGCCCATCAACGATACTGCCTTCCCGGATATGGACTACGGCTACGACCCGCTCGTGCTCGACCGTGGCCCGCAGCAGTTCGACGGCTATGACGCCCTGCGCTATGCGCGCACGCGCCACGGCGATAACGACTACCTGCGCGGTCAGCGGCAGCTTCAGGTGGTGGAGGCCGTCTATGATCGTCTGGGCGATCCGCAGGTGGTGCAGGACCTGATCGCGCAGGCCCCCGACCTGGTGGCATCGCTGCGCGGCAAGCTGGTGACCGATCTGCCGCTTGATCTGGCGCTGCGGCTCGGGCTGGTCCTCGTCCCGCTGACGCCAGACGCCATCACCTTCAGCGCTATCGAGCGCGAGAACACCCTCGACTTCACGCAGCGCGGCGAGCGCTTCCGCATCCCGGACCGCGAACAGCTCGCGGATGTGCTCTCGTCGGTCTTCGGCCCGGGCTACGCCGGATAACCCTGCTGGATCGCAATGCAAACGGGGCACCCGATCATGAGTGCCCCGTTTTTTGTTCTGATGCTGCCTCAGCCGGAGGATTGTAATCCGGGCCGGCGGATTGATTTAGTCGTCTTGCGGCCAGGAGTAACGGACGGTGTAAGTCAGCACGACTTCTTCACCCGGGGCGACCTGCGGGCGGAACTCGATCGTGTTGGCGTCCAGTTGGGTGAACTCCATACTGCTGTTGATGATCTCCCAGTTGCTCCAGCGGAACAGGCGCTCCGGCACGCGGATTTCGACGGTGTCGTCGTCCTTGCGGTTGCGCAGCCGGATTTCAAACGTCTCCTGAATGGCGCGCCCTTCCTGAATCTGGAAGTCAACCAGCGTCCGCTCACCGACGAGATCGAAGGCGTTGCCCAGGTACAGGCGCACCATCTCGCCCTCCGGCGTGTGATCGATACTGTCTTCACCGATCAGCAGGGCGGCCCCGTCAATGTCTTCCTGATAGACGCGGATACGTCCCGCTGGCAGATCAGCGCCCAGGCCGCCGTTCTCATCAGTGTTGAATTCGACGTAGTTGCCGACATCGGTCACGCCCGTCTCACCGTAGAACTGGTCGCTGATGAAGTAGCTGTACCCGAAGAACCCGGGCGAGCTGTCGTAGACATAGAAGGCGGTCGCGGGCACGTTGGCACCCGTCACGAACTCAATCTGCTTGGTCTCGTTCATGCCGATGGTGACCGGGCGCGGGATTTCATACAGTTGATATTCAAAGAACTCGCGCTGTTCCACCGGGGCGGCGGCCATGGCCATGTCGGCGGCTTCCATCTGTATTGCCCGCTCTATGGCTTCCGGCTGCAGGCGGTTGACGTCGCCAGCGATCAGCTTGAGCGTCGCATCCTGATAGGCCGCGCCGCTCGTATTGTTGAGCGTCACCCAGCCATTCAGATCAAGCGCGCTGTTATCGGTCGCCAGCAGCACGATGTAATCCGCGGTCCAGCTCATGCCGTTAGTCAGATACGTCAGCTCGACCTGCTGGAACCCGCCCTCAGTGCTCTCGATCAGCCAGCGCAGCGTGGGCCGTGTGATCAGACCATCCGGCAGCGCGGGGAACTGAATGTCGCGGGCTTTATCCAGCCGGATGACCAGCACTTCGCCGTCTTCCGTCCGCAGGATGACTTCGCCGCCGCGCCCACTCAGCAACTCACCTGTGTAAGTGGTGCCGTCCTCGGTGGTGACGACGATCGTCTCATCCAGATATCGCGACAGCAGCGCGCTGCTATCGACCAGATCATAAATGTAGTTCTGTTCCAGCACGACGGTGCCGGTCGGGTCCGTCAGACTGCGGAAGCTGACCGAAGTCGGGTCAATGGCGGCGGCCACATCGGTGAAATCGACCACGCCGACGCCCTGCGCCATTTCGAAGGTGCGCCGATCCTGAATCAGCGCCGACCCCTGATTGTAGACGGTTACGGCGATACCGTCTGAAGATGGCGGTAGTGGTGTCTCCTGAGCAGATACGCTCACGACGCCGATCATCAGTGCCACCAGACTGAGCAAAAACGTCATTTTACGCATGGATTCTACGCTCCTCTTATTGAAGTTCATCTTTACCCTGCTGCCGAAAGGCGCACAACAGGGCGACATCTTTTGCGCTTCATAGGATAGACGAAGATGCCGCCCTGTTTGTTCCCGTTTCATGCGCGATTTTCTCGGCTTGCTACAGATCGACGGTGCGCTTCACCCCGTTGACGTCGATTTCAAGTTCCTGTGGCACGTTCCCCGGGGTGAAGCTGTCCAGATTGATACTCAGCTCCCGTGGGAACAGCGCGCGACCACAGGGGCTGTCCTCCGCGACGTGGTGCGTCAGCGTGACCGCTATCTGATCGTCTGTTTCCTCCGTACGGATAGTGTGGTAGCTCAGCGGGCAGGGGCCGCCCTCGCGCCACATCATCTGCAGGGAAATCTGTGGTGGGAAGCTCTCCAGCACCAGTACCTCAACGCCCTCATCCGCCAGCTCGACCTGCTGGCTCATCCAGGTGCGGCTGGCCAGTTGGGCGATGTCGAAGTCCTCCGCGAAATCCGGCTCATAGCGCAGCAGCGACCCGAAGATGGCTGGCTCGCTCAGCCGGAAGTCGGCTGCTGTCTGCGGATCGTGGCTGCTCTGCATGACGGTGCGATTGGGTGCGATGAAGCGCGGCGCAGGCGGGCAGTCGGCTGCCGGGTCAACATCGGCGGGCAGCGCCCGGTAAAAATCAACGCTGTACTGATTCATCGTATAGGCGACGGGCAGCACGCGGTACACCAGCGGCGCTTCGCAGCCATCCGGCGGCAGCCATTCGGCCACGACCTCGACGCCCTCCGGTGTGGGGACTGCGCTCAGGCTGACGGCCAGCGGCTGCGCGCTGTAAGGCGTCAGCGTGGGGATTTCCCCGTCGCGCATCACGCCATACACCGACTGATTGATGACGATCACCGCGACCGGCGTACCGTCTGCGTCGGGGCCGAGCATGTCGTCATCCGCTGGCACGCGGACTTCCTGCGGCAGCAGCACCATCGGGCAGGCGATGCCGATCGGCATATCGCGGAAGATATCGATGAACAGCACGTCACCCCGTCGCATGATCTCGGCCACTGCCGGGATGTTGCAGCCATCCGCCGCGAAGGTATTGATGACCAGCTCGTAGCCATCCCCCTCATAGTTGGGGGTTATGCTGACGCTGTCTATCGTATTATAACTACGGAACCCGGCGTCTTCACTGCTGACGCCGTCATCGCCGCCTGGTTGGGCCGCAGCAGATGCGCCCAACATCAGCACGATGAAGAGGGTTAAGAAAGTGGGTATGCGCATCGAATTGACTCCTTGTGATGTGTCTGGCGATGCCGTGCGAACACCATCGCGCGGGTTTTCACACCATAGACGTCGCCGGCGCGTCAGGAGTTCCCGATGAGTGAGCCAAACATGAGCGCGTCCATTAACGATCTATAGGAACGTCCCCGGTTACTATCCCCCGGGGCTCAGCCTCATGATATACTGAAACCCACTTGTTCACGAGCGGTTGGCCGAACAGTGCCGACCCGTACCCATTTTTAAGGATATTCCGGTTGCGATGCGCGCCCTGGTGCGCAGAACAGCCGTAATCATCAGGACACTATGTCGCTTTTTTGGAGGAGCGTTAAATGGGAGCAAATATCAGTTCGGTAATTCAGGTGCTGGCACTCGGTGCCTTCCTAGTTGGTTTCGCTGGGGTTGCGCTGGTGGTGGCAGCCGCCTCACAAAACCGTCCGGTACGCGGCGGCGTTCTGCTGGCGGCCAGCGGCCTGATCGTCGGCGTCCTGCTGCTGATCGTCAGCCAGGGTCTGCTGGTCGTTGGGCCGACGGAACGCGCCGTCGTCTTCAATACCCTGTCGGGTGATCTCGAACGCCCGCGTGAATCCGGTATCAGCATCATTATCCCGGGTGTACAGCAGCCGTTCATGTATCCGATCAGCCAGCAGAGCTACACCATGAGCGAAAGTGGCGAAGATGCCGGCCCGAACCGCGCCGACGCCATCCGCGCCCGTAGTGTGGATGGTCAGGAAGTCAGTATCGATCTGACGCTGATCTTCCGTCTGGTCAATGAGGCCGAAGCCCTCAACGAGATTCACCGTGACTGGAGTAACGAGCCTGGCGGCTACCGCGAAGGTCTGATCCGCCCGACCGTGCGTTCCGTCGTCCGTGACGTGGCGGCCGGTTTCGAAGCGGAAGCCATCTATGGCGTTGGCCGTGAGGAGATGCAGCAAGAAATCGAAAACCGTCTGATCGTGCTGCTGGAGCCGCAGGGCATCCAGGTGAGTTCCCTGCTCGTCCGTGACATCAACTTCTCGGGTGAGTTCATCAACGCGATTGAAGCCAAGCAGGTTGAGGAACAGCAGCTTCAGCGTGCCCGTACTGAGGCGGAACGTCGCCGGACGGAAGCTGAAGGTCTGGCCCGATCTGATATTGAGCGCGCCCGTGGTAGCGCGGAATCCGTTCTGATCCAGGCTCAGGCGGAAGCCGAAGCGCTGCGTCTGGTCAGCCAGCAGATCGCCGCGAACCCCAACCTGATCCAGTACACCTACATCCAGAGCCTGGCCGATAACGTCTCGCTGGCGCTGATCCCGTCGAACTCACCTTTCCTCTTCGACTTCAACAGCTTCCAGGAAATTGAAGACGACTTCGTCCCGCCGGAAGTGCCGCAGCCGGAAGTGCCGGAGCTGCCGTCTGATAACGCTGAAAATACTCAGTCCGGCAACTAACAACGGATTGCTGAATAGTCATCTTAGCAGGGCACCCATCGTGGTGCCCTGTTTTTTTTGTGAAGGCTCTTGCGGATGCAGGCGGCATCCCGGGGGCGCTTCTTCGTAGACTAGGCCACCTGACCTAATCCGAATCCGCCATTTGGCCGGGCGTTCATCGGGCGGTTGCCCGATCCTCCCTCATTCTTTCAGCGTTTCATTAGGCTGGGCCAAGCAGACCTGGCTTAGAATGCTGTAGAATAGAAAAATGATTTGCGCGATATACCCGTACTTAAAGGAAACTGTGATGCTGCGACTATTGAAGCAAAGCACGCCCCGGCAGTTTGCTCTGCTGTGCGGCCTGCTGCTGACGCTGCTCCTGGGGGCTGTCTGGCCGGTCATGGCCCAGCCGTCACCGCAGGTGACCGTCACCCCAGATAGCGGCGCCATTGGCGATGCCTTCGTCGTCACCGTCGAGGGCCTGCAACCCAGTACGGAATACACCCTGGAATTCATCTATCAGCCTGATAACAGCGTCGTCTTCAATACGCGGCGCTTCGCCAATGATAACGGCCAGCTCACGCTGGAAGTCATCAGCGAGCCGACCGATCTCCCCGGCGATTACATTGTCAACGTGCTGGCCAATAACCGCATTGTCGCCAGTGGTCAGCTCACCCTGATTGAAGAAGAAGCAACCCCGGAACAGGGCGAACAGCCCCCCGGCGCGGGTCAGATCGACGTGCGCATTATTCCCCGGTCTGCCGTGCAGGGCAGCAACTATAATATTCTCGTCAGCGGCCTTGATCCGCTGCAGGTCGTGACGGTAACCATCGTTGAAGATGCCACCGGCGAGGAGTTCTACAATCGCCGTGTGACCGCCACCGACACCGGCCGCTTTGATCTTGAAATCTTCTCTACGGATGATAACTCGCCGGGCAGCTATACGTTCAGCGTGCTGGATGACGCTGGCAATCTGCTGGGCGATATCACGTTTAATGTTGAGGAGCCGCCCGGTCGTAATGGCGAAATCGCGCTGTCGCCGCCCACCGCCAACCCCGGCGAGCCGCAGACGCTCACCCTGAGCAACGTGCGCCCCTTCGCTGATTTCACCGTGCGCATCACCAATCCGGATAATCGCGAAGTGCTGGTTGAGGGCACCATCCGCGCCAATGCGGAAGGCGTCGCAACCTGGGAATTCACGACTCCGGCGGATGCCAGCGAAGGCATTTATGAGATCGTCGTCAACGAGATTGAGAGCCGTGCCACCGTCGCCAGCAGCCAGCTAATCGTAGGCGATGTGGAGCAGCCCGCGCCGGAGATCGTCATCACACCGGCGGAGGCACCGCGCGGCACGGATTTTGACGTCAGCATCAGCGGTTTGCTGCCCAACAGCAGCTTCACCTTTGAGATTATCCTGCAGGCGACCGGCGAGACCGTCTACAGCGTCGAGCGTCAGGCAGACGCCAGCGGCCAGTTCGAGACGACGCTGGGCACCAACGATACGGACGACACCGGCGAATACGCGATCGTCGTCCGCCAGAACGATAACGAACTGGGCCGCAGCGTGCTCGTCCTGACGGACGAAGGCGGGGCCGCCCAGGTGCCGGAGGCGCAGGTCAGCCCCGGCGACGTCACGCTGGACCTGTCGCCCGCCCAGCCGCAGCCGGGCAGCACGCTCTTCATCAGCGCCACCGGCCTTGAATCGGGCGAGCGCGTCACGGTGACGGTCGCCAGCGGTGATAATGTCCTCGCTGAACGCGAGATCAACGCCGACATCAACGGCAGTGTCGTCCTGAGTGTGCCGACATCCGACGATATCGCCCCTGGTGAATATACGGTCACCGTGGAGCGCGACGACACCACGCTGGCGACGCGCAGCTTCAACCTGGGTGATGTGGCGACGACGCCCGCCCAGCCGCAGCAGCCGACCGGCGACGTCACCATTGATATCGCCCCGACCGGCGGCCCGATTGGCACCACTTATGCCATTGGCATCATCGGCCTGAATGCTAACGAGACGGTCACCGTGGCCATCTCGTACCAGGGCGAGGTCGTCTTTGAGACGCAGGCCACCGCCGACGAGAACGGTGCCGCCCGCCTGAGCGTCGTCAGCGAAGAGGGCGACCCGGCCGGTGAGTATGAAGTCTCAGTCCTGCGCGACGAGGTCGAGCTGGCCAGCGCGCCTTTCGCCATCGATGAAGAACCCACCACTGTCGAGCCGCAGCAGCCACCGACTGAGCCGGAGGTTGTCGAGCCGGAGCCGTTCGACGGATCGATCACCATTACACCGGAGAGCGCCCCGCGTGAGAGCACCTACGACGTCGTGATTGAGGGCCTCACCCCCGGCGAAACCATCACCCTGAATGTGACCCTGGATGGCGAAGTCGTTTACACGACTGAGAAGACCGCCGACGACGAGGGCCGCGTGTCGCTCATCCTGGCCAGCAGTGAAGAGGACCCGGCAGGCGTCTACACGGTCGAGATCGTGCGCACCGCCGATGACGCCGATCAGGTCATCGCCAGCGCGGATTTCGTCGTCGAACAGCCAGATATGACCGAGCCGCAGCAGCCACCGGCTGAAGAACCTGAAGAAGTCATCATCCGCATTGACCCGCAGTCCGGGCCGATCGGCACGTCGCACGCCGTCATCATCAGCGGCCTGCAGCCCGGCGAGACGGTTACGCTGGACGTGCTGTACGCGGGCAGTGTCGATTTCAGTACCGAGCGCACCGCTGATAACCTGGGCCAGGTCGCCATCAACCTGATCGCCTCTGAAGGCGACCCGTTCGGCACTTACACGGTGCAGGTCAAACGAGGTGATGAACTCGTGGCTGAAGCTGAACTGATCGTCCAGACGGAAGACGCGCCAGAAACGCCGGAGACCGTCGAAATACCGGCGGGCCAGCGCGAGGTCTTTGAGGGTGAGCTGACGTTCACTGCGCCGGAATTCGTTACGAGTTTCGCAGGCAACGAGGGCGAACTGGTCTTCATCACGCTGGCCTCGCCTGATTTCGATGCTTACCTGCTGCTGGAAGACGACCTGGGCAACGTCCTGACGACCAACGATGATGATGGCACCACCCTGAACAGCGCCATCGGCCCCTACATCCTGCCCTACACCGGGACTTATACCGTCGTCGCCACCAGCTACGACTATGAAAACTTCGTGGAGCCATCGGCGGGCAGCTACACGCTGACGATCGAACGCGCCAGCCTGACCCCGGTCGAGTACAACACGCCCACCGTCCTGACCTTCGACGATGCGACGACCGGCCAGTTCCTGAGCATCGATGCGGCGGTGGGTGATACACTGTCCATCGTGGTCGAGAGCGACGGCGAGATCGACACGCAGCTCAGCGTGACTGATCCGTTCAACGTGGTCATCATCCAGGATGACGACAGCGGCGCTGGCTTCGATCCTGAGGTCGAGCGACTCGTCATCCAGAACGAAGGCACCTACATCCTATCCGTGCGACCCTTCTCTGCCGGAGAAGAGGGCAGTGTAGTCGTTGAAGTCGAGCGCGACACGGCCCGCATGCTGGAGCCCGGCACCACGGCGACCCTGCGCCTGAACGAGAAGCAGAGCCTTGACCTGGTGCGCATCACGGGCAACGCTGGTGAGACGGTGCGCTTCACCGTCAGCACGCGCAGCGGTGATACGGGCTTCCTGTTCATACGCGCCATGCAGGGCGACACGGAACTCATGCGCTATGAGGCGATGCAGGTGCCGGAGAGCTTCGACCTGAGCTTTGTCAGCCAGAGCGATGAGAACATCAGCATCATCGTTGAAGGTGCTGGCAGCCGCGTTCTGGAGCTTTCGCGCGAGTAGGACAATAACGGCATAAGACAATGGGTCGTGTGGGGCTGTGCTGCCCGCCCGACCTCCAGCATAATCAGTGAGTCATCTCAGGGGCCGGATTATTCCGGCCCCGGCATCGCTCAACAAACAGACGCTTTCAGTGCGTCGATAAACATGAGATGATGCTGTTTCGAGTATTATTGGTGAACCCGGGGTAAGCGCGTAAGTAATTCAACTCACCCTGCCGGAACGCTCAGCCCGCCTTGCTTCGTCAATAGCAGCGCGGATACGGAGCGCGGCGAAACGGGTGAAGACGCGAATCGCCCAGGGGCGTACTGAATTCAAGAGCTTAATCCGGCAGCACAGATCAACACGGATCACGCCATGCAGCGCTGGTTACTTTCTCTTTTGTTCGGCCTGATTGCGGGTGGCCTGGCCGGTCTGTTCATCGGTTGGGAAGTCGCGCCTACCGAGTACATCAACAGCTCGATGACCGACCTGGCCGAACGCTATCAACAGGAATATACCGTCATGGTGGCGGAGGGCTACCTGCTCGATGGCGATGCCCAGGGCGCGGTGGACCGTCTGCGCGTGCTTGGCGTGGCGAACGTGCCGCTTCACGTCCAGGAAGTGACGGAAGTCTTCATCACCAACTCGCGGAATATTGATGACACGCGCAAACTGGTCGCGCTGTCGGAGGGCCTGGGCCGTCTGACACCGCTGATGGAGCCGTTCCGCGAGCTGCGCCCGCTGCGAGGCAACCCATGAGCGAACGTCCTATCGAGACGCACGACAGCGGGGCGCACATCGCCCCCAAGAGCCAGCGCTACAGCCGACCGCGCCGCCTGTTCTCGTGGTGGGGGTTGCTTTTCGGCCTGGGGATCGGCCTGGCTGCTGGCCTGTTTTACGCCTGGAATATCGCGCCGGTTCAGGAGTTCGATACTGCGCCGCATCAGTTGCGCGCTGAGGATAAGGCCAACTACGCCGTGGCTGTCATGCTCAGTTACGCCTACGACAGCGACCTGAACGAGGCCATCAACCGCCTCAGCGCGCTTGATCTGGGCCTTGATCCGATCCAGGCCGTCGCCGATATCGCCTGCGATCTGGCGCGCACGGGTTATGTCGATAGCAGCGCCGGCATTCGGGCGATCCGCAGTATGCGCACGTTTTATCAGCTACAGGGGCGGGCCGGCTGCGCCGATGAACTCGTCCCTGACGTGAGCGTCGTCCTTGAGGCGACTGTCGTCGTACCGACCAACACGCCCACGCTGCCGCCACCGCCCACCAAGACGCCGACACCTGACGCGCCTACGCCGACCGAAGCGGGCGTCGTCATCGTGCCGACCACGCCGCCGCGCCGCGACTTCGAAGGACGGCCCAACAACACCTTCTGCGATGTGGAGCTATCCGGCCTGATTGAAGTTTTCGTCTACGACTTCGATGGCGAGGGACTCCCCGGCGAGCAGGTACGTGCCCGCTGGGATGATGGCGAAGACCTGTTCGTGACCGGCCTCAAGCCGGAGCGCGGCCCCGCCTACGCCGATTTCGAGATGGAGCCGGGGCGCGCCTACACGCTCGACATGCCCGGCCTCAGCGATCCTATCAGGCCGCCGCTGGTCGCGGATCGCTGCATCACTGAGAACGGTCAGGAGGCGATCACCTCCTATCGCGTCGTCTTCCGTCGCACAGGCTGAGACGCAGGCTAACGCACAGCCTGCGTATGGCGCGGCTGCTGGCATGTTCTCCGGCGGAACAGTCTATCTGGTTTGCGTGCGGCGATGTGGAGCGTCTATGGTGCCCGTCGCGCAAAAACGCTCAAGCGAAAACCGTCTTAGAACAACGCCTTAAGCGAAGAAAGGGACGGTATCGAAAAAGAACGTCTCATCTTTGTGATGCAGATAATGCCCGTTCAGGCTCTCGATAGCGCGTGGGCGCGCCATCCAGCGGATCGCATAGCCAATCGGCTGTACGAACACGATGCCCTTCACGGCATCAAACGCGGTCACCAGGGCTTCTACGGCATGTGCGGTCGGGGCAGGACGTACCAGTACTTTCTGACCAATATGAAGTTCCAGAGGAAACTGGCGCGGCATTGTCAATAATCTCCAATAAACTAAGGGTTTTCTTTGTCACTTTAGACGACAGTCATTATTTTAGCATGATTTCAAAATTGAATTTGCTTTAGATTCTCTGATGCGGTGTTCATCCGCGTTCATCTGCGCTGATCGTCGGACGGCTGCCCTACGCTGTCACCCTGATGTGCTGCGCTCCCTGCACGATGTGTCTACAGCATGGTATGATCCTGCTCTATGCAGATAAAACGGAACTACAACGAGCCATTTTTCCGCGAACGTCTGGTGCGCCGTCGTCAGCGACGGTCGTATCTGCTGCGCAACCTGCTGATCTTCCTGGTGCTGCTGGCGGGTGCGGCGTTGTTCATCCTGACTCAGCCGGGCCTGGTGACGCGCACCGCTTACGCCGTTCTGGGGATCGCCGCCACGCCGACGCCGCTGCCGAGCGCGCTCGCGATGCAGGCGCAGGCGCTCTATTTCGCGGGTGATCTGGACGAAGCCGCCGAACTGCTGGCGCAGGCTATCGCTCAGCAGCCGGATACTATCGACTACCTGTATGAATACGGTATGCTGCTCATCGATGAGAACGAGAGCGAGCCGGTCGGCGCACTGGCGGAGCGCATCTCTGACATTGATGCCAGCGATGTGCGCGGCTTCGCGCTGCGGGCGCGGGCGCTTGTCTGGGAGGGCCAGCCCGCCGCCGCGATCCCGGTCGCGCGTGCCGGTTTGCAGCTCGACCCGAACTTCGCGCCGCTGCACGAAGCGCTCTCCTGGGCCTATACCGCTACCGGCGATTGGCGACAGGGGATCGACTATGGCCGCCTGGCCGTAGAACTCGCCCCTGGGGATGTGCGCGCTTACTGGGCCTACGCCAACGCCCTGACGACGGTCGGCGCGTATCAGGAATCGATCGATGTTCTACAGCAGGCCATCGACGTACACCCGGCCTTTTTGCCGCCGTATTTCCAGCTGGCGCTGCTTTACGTCTCCGCTGACCGCGATCAGGAAGCCATCTCGACCTACGATTACATCCTCAGCCTGGAGCCGCGCAACGCGCAGGCTCAACTGCGATTGTGTCAGGTGTATCGCAAAGTCGGTGAATACCAGCAGGCGCTCGGTGAGTGTCAGGACGCGGTCGAGATCGACCCCGGCTACGTCGCGGCACGCCTGCAGCTCGGTCTGCTGCGCTACAACAACCGCGAGTTCCGCTCCGCGCTGGAGCAGTTCAGTGCCTGTGCGGAGCTGGCACCGGATAACCTCGCCTGCAACTACCGCATGGGCCTGTCTTACTACTACGTTGCCCGCGAGGCCGCGCAGATCTGCGCTGGCACGCCTGACGACCCACTCTGCGAGACGGATATCCACCTCCAGGGCTGTCAGATCGCCTGGGACACGCTGCAGGACGCGCTGATTCAGGCGCAGGCACAGGCCGATACAGAACGCGATGTCGACATCATCCGCGAGGGACTGGACGCCATCACCCGCGATCCGCTGTGTGCGGGCAGCAGCAACCGGCTGCCTTTCACGCAGCCGACCCCGGCACCCACCGAGCCGCCCGCGCCCACGCCCACCGTCGACCCAGCCGGCGCAGCCTGACGCACGATTCCCACAGATTGACACTGGCGGTATTGCGCTAACCGTTATTAGAATGAAATATCAATACTTCAGTAAGCATATATCCGAGGGGTACAATGCGTGCAAGCGCACAGCACTACGAAAACGGCAATGTGCTATACATTGCTTACAGCGGTCGCTATGACCGTAACCAGAGCTTGCCAATCTTTCAGAAGCTCATCGCGGAGCAGTGGCCGCTGCCGCCCATCATCATCTGCGACCCCAGCCAGCTTATGTTCTCAGAAGATTACTTCCAGCTTAACCCGCTCGACCTGTATACGGAAGAACTTCAGGTCCTGCGCGAAGCACTGAGTTCACAGCATATTCGCCTGCTCATCTGCGTCAGCGGCGATCACGACGCCCTGCGCGCTCGGCTCATGGCGCGCCATGAGTGGATGGGCCTCGCACACAAAATGATTCTGGTCGGCACCGTAGAGGAAGCCTTCAGGCACATCGGGGTGCTGGCGTGGCACCCGGCCCAGATTGGTTTCAGCCAGAATTAAGCCGGTTGTGCTGTTGCATCAGCGGGCGCGCACCTGGGCCTGCACGTTCAGGACATCCTCGCTGATGTACAGCCGCCGAAACGTAACTGAGCGCTCGCCCGTGGCATCGGGCAGGGCCGTCTCCGCGACCAGATCAGTCAGGGCGCTGCTTAGTTCGCGGGCGATGGTCATCAGGCCGATGTCGTCCAGCGTCAGGCAGCCCTCATCGATCCAGTAAGGCTCGACGGCGACGTTGCCGTTCATGGCGATGCGCATCGTCATGCGGATGGTCCCGGGCTCCATGTCGCCGCTGCGACAGCGATAATCACCGGCGACCACGAGTTCCGATTGTCCCAGGCTGACGCGCCCGTTGGCCAGCAGCTCGTCATCGACTGACTCAGCTATATTGCCGAGCTGGGCTTCAGTCAGGGAGACGGTCGTATCGACGCTGGCGCTGTAACTGCCGCCGGTCGTGTTACGATCTGGCTGCGGCGCGTCGTCGCCGCCAGCGCACGCGCTCAGGACCAGGGCGAGCATTACGCCCAGGCTCACGATGATCGTCCGCTTCAGCATCACTGGCTCCTGTCCACTTACAGCCGACGGTTTGTGCGGTGCCGCTCATATCGCCCTGAGACCGCATCCCCCCACCCCAGAATTGCAGGGTCCAGGGACGACAATCCCTGGTGGGGGTTCGGGGGTGTAACTCCCGAATATCACTGCGTATTCTCAGCTCTCGACCTTCCAGAGCGTGCCGTCCGGGCGATCTTCCAGCACGATCCCCAAATCAGCCAGTGCGTCGCGGATGCGGTCGCTCTCGGCGTAGTTCTTCTCCGCACGGGCGCGCGCGCGCATGGCGATCAGCATCTCAATCAGCTTCGATTCACGCTCGGCGTTGCCGCCATCCGCGACTTCCGCCGCCGGCAGGATGCCCAGGATATCGCCTGCGGTCGCGTTATAGGCGGCTTCGATTTCACGCAGGACGGGCAGGCCGACAGCGGCATCGCCGTTCAGCAGCGCGTTGACCTCGCGGGTGAACTCCTGCAGGCTGGCGATGGCCTTAGGCGTGTTGAAGTCGTCGTCCATAGCGGCGCTGAACTCATCGCGGGCCTGCTGCACCCGCGCCAGAAAGCCGTTGCCGTCTTCCGTCTCAGGCGCATTGTTCATCTGACGGCGGGTCAGGCGCAGCGCGTCGTGCAGGCGGCTCCAGGCGCGGCTGAGGTCCTGCAGTGACTGATCGCTGTAATCGAGCGGGTTGCTGTAATGCGCGCTGATGGCGTGCATGCGCACGACTTCCGGGCGATAGTCTTTCAGGGCATCGCGGATGCGGATGAAGTTACCCAGGCTCTTGGACATCTTCACGCCATCGACCGTCAGGCTGCCGACCAGCATCCAGTAGCGGGCGAACTGCGCGTCATTGGCGCACTCGCTCTGGGCGATTTCGTTTTCGTTATGGGGGTAGATGTTATCGATGCCGCCGCCGTGAATGTCAAACGTCTCACCCAGGTATTTCTTCGACATGGCGCTGCATTCGATATGCCAGCCAGGGAAGCCGACGCCCCACGGGCTGTTCCAGCGCAGGATATGTTCCGGCTCGGCGGCTTTCCACAGGGCGAAGTCCTCAGGGTTGCGCTTCTCGCCGCGTATGGCTTCGCGCGTCCCGGCTTCCTGCTCTTCCAGACGGCGGTTGCTCAGCCTGCCGTAATCCGGGTCGGTGGTGACGTCGAAGTAGACGCTGCCGCTGTCGCCAACGTAAGCGTTGCCTTTTTCGATGAGCGTCTCGATCATCTCGATCTGCTCCGGGATATGGCCACTGGCACGCGGCGAAATATCGGGCCGCACCACGTTGAGCGTATCCATGTCCTCGAAGTAGGCGCGGGTGTACTCTTCGACGATCTGCATCGGCTTGGCCTGCAACTGCTGCGCCTTACGCAGAATACGGTCCTCGCCGGATTCCAGCAGGTGCCCGACGTCCGTCAGGTTCTGCACGTAGAGGACGTTATAGCCCAGGTGACGCAGGTAGCGCACCACCACGTCGAAGGAGACGTAAGTTTTGGCGTGGCCCAGATGCGCGTAATCGTAAACCGTCGGGCCGCAGACGTACATCGTCACTCGGCCTTCCTGCAGCGGCACGAAGTCCTGTTTTTCCCGGCCCAGGACGTTATAAATCCGTAGCGTCATGGTGCCTGCATCCCTTTCATGGTGAGGGTGTGGTGATGGTCTGATGATGACGGTGCCAGCGTGCTGCCGGGGCAGCCATCGGCGTCATTGTAGCAGAACCGCGCAGTGGATTCGACACCCAGCAAAGACCATACCCCCTGCGGAATGCTGTTTGCAGTCTGCGTACTGTGGCGCTGCATACAGGCGGTACACAGGCTGACGATCGCTTAGCGCGGCTGGCGTACCTCTGTATGCTGATCCAGCCACCGCACGGCCTCTGCCTCATCGAAGAATGGGGCGCGGTTGTTCGGCCAGTATGATAAGCCTGAGAGCGTCAATCGCTGCACCTGATGCGCTTCTTCGTGGTCCCGCACCAGGTAGGCGATACAGCTTGGCGGCGTGTCGCGCACACATGTGCGACGCTTGAGGCGCAGCCGGATCGTCCAGTGCATCAGCGAGGGCAAACCAGATTTCTGAAAATCCAGCAGGACGCGCAGATAGGGCGGCTGGCCGGGGGTGTTCGCGCGCTGCCATACGTCACATACTGCGTTGACGTACTGATCGAGCGCGTTCAGGTCGATTCGATTAAATATGAAGCGATGGATGTGGTAATCCGCAAGATAGGCGTAAGTGATGGCGTCGACAGCGTGCATTAAGTAACTGGCTCCATTGGGCGCAATCGTTGCCTCTGCCAACACCTCATGTCCACATTATTACCCCGGACTACGAAATCAACAAGTGATATCACTGAACTGTAACACGCTCATAGACGCAAAAAGGGCGAGATGCCTCTCGCCCTGGCTGAATTCTTTGTGTGTTTCGTCCGCTTATGACTCTTCTTCGAGGGCTTTCTCGACGAAGAAGACCGGGTTGACGATCAGACGATGCACCGGGCACTTGCCGGCGATATCGTACAACCGCTCGAGCTGCTCTTCGCTCAGGTCGCCGTGAAACTTGATAGCCTTGCGGATTTCATGGATGAACTGCGCGTCGCCCTCGTAGGCGTCGTAATCCTTAGCGTTAAAGCGCTGGCTATCCAGGCTGACTTCGATGCCTTCCAGTGGCCAGCCTTTGCGATCGGCATACATCTTGACAGTGACCGCTATACACGCACCCAGCGATCCCATTGCCATCTCCATCGGCGTGGCCGCTGTGTCGTCGCCACCGGCATCTTCCGGCTCGTCGGCATAGTAGACGTGGTGCCGTGACTGAATCTTGGTGCGGAACTTATCGTCTTTCCTGAGCGTGATTTGCGCTTGGGCCATGGTTTCCCTCAAATGACTTTCAATTGCGGTTAATCCTGCCTTCTTGATGCGCCCGTCGGACGGCATCTTACGCGGGAAAACCGCACCAAAAAAATCAGACGAATGTCAGGGTGAGCCTCGGTGACCAACCCCTAGCTCTGACGGGATGCCGTCAGGCGGCGCAGGCCCTGGTACTGCGGGTTACCCTGGATAGTTTTCCAGCGGTTGTCGCCGCCGTCGACATGCCACTCCACGACGATCATGCCGTCGATATCCTGATAGGGGAATGACGGCCTCAGGCCCAGCAGAATCTGCGCCACCGCG